>X289_Eastern_Grey_Kangaroo__coassemble_97_pt1 | contig 61813 bp, 58 predicted proteins | sample X289_Eastern_Grey_Kangaroo__metabat2_low_PE_002 | metagenome-assembled genome bin X289_Eastern_Grey_Kangaroo
TCTCTGGATTTCTCACCTTTTTTTCTCACCCCAATTCAGCTTGCGGAATCTAGGAGGCAAGGCGCAGCAGGTGGGGAATCCTGATGAAGCTACTCTGAAAGTGACCTTCTTCGGACCCTTCTATACCGGGTACAACGTGGTGGCACTCGAAGGAGACTATGAGCATGCACTTGTCATCGGTCAGAGTACGGACTATTGCTGGATCCTCTCACGTACTCCGGAGATTCCGGAAGATGTCAAAGAGCGTTTCCTGAGCTTGGCACAGAAGATAGGAGTAGACACTGAGGAGCTGGTATGGGTTAGGCATTGAGCCAAGGCTATGGATGCTTCTATGTGAATACATCACCGGATGAAGCCGGGGTCGGTATTTGATTTCTCCCATATGACTGAGAAGTTGGTGCCGAAAACCGGGGCTAATTGTATATTTTCACGCTCGTAGAGCATCTATGACGATATTATTTTGCTACCTTTAGGAGAGTAATTATTACTAAAGTATATAGGTAATATGGCAAATCAGAAAAAAACGGTTCTGCTCACAGGTGCCGGTGGATCTATCGGACGTGAGTGCCTTCAGTTATTATTGAAGTCCCGTCATCGCTATGATATTCGGGTATTTGATATAGACAATCCCAAGAATAGAGAGTACTTCGACCGCTTCAATGGCAAGTTGGAGACCTTTTTTGGTGATATCACTCACAGAGAGGATCTTATCGCTCCCATCCAAGGTGTCGATGTGGTGATCCACTTTGCTGCCGTAATACCGCCCCTTGCTCGTGAGAGGGAGGATCTGGTCCAGTCTGTCAATATCAATGGTACGCGCAATCTGATCAGCGTGATGGAAGAGCATGCCCCTAATGCCTTCTTGGAGTATGCATCGAGTGTGGCTGTATATGGTGACAGGCTTGAGAATCCCTATATCAGTGTAGAGGATCCCGTCAATCCTGCTCAGGATGATGCCTATGGAGCAGGCAAGGTGCAGACCGAGAAGGATATCCAATCCAGCAAGCTGCAGTGGACTATCTTCAGACTTGCAGCCATCATGGGAGCCGGCAATCACCAGATATCGGGTCTGATGTTCCTGATGCCTCTGAGTACTCCCATGGAGATATGTACACCACGAGATACGGCACGGGCTTTTGCCAATGCCGTGGAGCATATTGAGGAGCTTACAGGTCAGATATTCAATCTGGGTGTAGGCTCTGAGTGTGTGACTACCTATTATGATTTCCTCTCACGTAACTTCAAGATCTTTGGGCTGGGTGAGATGAAATTTCCTGAACATGCTTTTGCTACCAAAAACTTCCACTGTGGTATATACACCGATGGGGATGATCTCGAGAATATCCTGCACTTCCGCAGAGATACCCTCGAAGACTACTACAAGATGGTCAAGGCGAATACTCCCAAGATCCAGAGGATGGCTACCAAGCTGGTCTCCGGTCTGGTGCAGAACTACCTGCTGTCTAAGAGTGAACCTTATCGTGCCTGGCAAAGCGGGGATGAGGATAAGATAAAGCTATACTTCAGGTAGAGGAGACAACTCATATCCCATTACACCGGTCCGTGCCTTAAGTATACAAGACATGGACCGGTTCTTTTTTTATGATCCTCCCTTGGGAGGGTAGAGAACAAGACTATTCACTTATCAATTATAACTTAGAGACATGAACGAAAGACAAAAAAGATTCATCCTGCCCGAGAGTGAGATACCCACACAGTGGTATAATATCCAGGCGGATATGGAGACCAAGCCTCTCACCCCACTGAATCCCAAAACGAAGAAACCTCTCAGCCCCGAGGATCTCTTCCCCATATTCTCGCGCGAAGCATCTATGCAAGAGCTGAACCAGAAAGATATCTGGATCCCCATCCCGGAACCGGTGCGGGAGGCATATAAAGGATACCGAAGCACCCCTCTGGTGAGGGCTTATGGGCTCGAGGAGGCACTGGGAACGCCGGCACACATATACTTCAAGAATGAGAGTGTTAGTCCCATAGGATCCCACAAGCTCAATTCTGCTCTCCCACAAGCCTACTACTGCAAGGAGGAGGGGATCACCAATGTCACCACGGAGACCGGTGCAGGTCAGTGGGGTGCCGCACTCTCCTATGCTGCCAGACTCTTCGGTATCGAAGCTGCCGTATACCAAGTCAAGATCAGTTACAATCAGAAACCCTACCGGAGAGGTATCATGCAGACCTTTGGAGCGCAGGTGACACCCTCCCCGTCTATGTCTACTCGCGCAGGGAAGGATGAATTGACAAACCATCCCAACTCTCAGGGATCTCTGGGTATGGCTATATCCGAGGCTGTGGAGCTAGCGCTGACTACGCCCAACTGCCGTTATACGCTGGGGTCTGTGCTCAACCATGTGGCGATACATCAGTCTGTGATAGGGTTGGAGGCTGAGAAGCAGATGGTGATGGCAGGCGAGTATCCGGATATGGTGATAGCCTGCTTTGGGGGAGGATCCAACTTTGGGGGGATAGCGTTCCCCTTCATGCGTCACTGCCTTCATGGAGATGATGCACCCAAGCGCACCCGCTTCATCGCGGCAGAGCCCTCATCGTGCCCAAAGCTTACTCGGGGAAAGTTTATGTACGACTATGGTGATGAGGCGGGATATACACCTCTCTTGCCTATGTATACTTTGGGACACAACTTCATGCCACCCAATATCCATGCCGGTGGGCTACGCTACCATGGTGCCGGGGTGATAGTCTCACAGCTGCTTAAGGATGGGATGATGGAGGCGGTGGCAATTCCCCAGGTAGAGTCCTTCGAGGCGGGAATGCTCTTCGCGCGTAGCGAGGGTATCATTCCGGCTCCGGAATCGAATCATGCTATAGCTGCCACTGTGCGTGAGGCACTCAAGTGCAAAGAGACGGGTGAGGAGAAGGTGATACTCTTCAATCTCTCCGGACACGGGCTATTGGATATGACTGCTTATGACCAGTTCTTGGCAGGAAATCTGCAGGACTATGACCTGGAGCAGTCCATCATCAATAAGTCCCTGGAGGATGCTGAGGCTCTTCAGCCATGAGGAACCCTGAGAGTAATCTTTGTGTAAGAAATTGATTTTCACTACCTTTGGGGCATTATTCCTCGCAGGGTTAGGGAAGAAGACATGGAGTCGAGAGGCTTAAGTGTCTCACCCGCAGGGTATTAACCATACAGTTTTAAAGCAAAATGTACGGAATCGTAGAGATTCAAGGTCAACAGTTTAAGGTCGAGAATGGTCAAAAGTTGTATGTGCACCACATAAAAAATGCAAATGAAGGTGACACATTGGAATTTGACAGAGTGATGCTTCTGGATGATGGTGCAGTCAAGGTGGGATCTCCTGTATTGGAGGGCGCTAAGGTTGTCTGTGAGGTCATCAAACCATTGGTAAAAGGTGACAAGGTCCTCATCTTCCACAAGAAGCGGAGAAAGGGTTATCGTAAATTGAACGGTCATCGTCAGCAGTTTACCCAGCTCTCAGTCAAAGAGATTATCGGTTAAGTCTATTTATTCACAGAAAGTAAGAAGAATCTATTATGGCACATAAAAAAGGTGTAGGTAGTTCCAAGAACGGTCGTGAATCGGAAAGTAAGCGACTGGGCGTCAAGATGTTTGGCGGACAGACTGTGAAGGCAGGTAATATCATCGTACGTCAGCGCGGTACGAAGCACAATCCCGGCAATAATGTCGGTATGGGCAAGGATCATACACTCTATGCTCTTGTAGATGGTACCGTGGTCTTCACACGCAAGAGGGATGATAAGTCTTACGTATCCATAGAGCCTCAGAATGCTTGATGGAGAGAGACTAAAAAACCTCTAGAAGATTAATTCAGCTTAAAGAAGGCTGTGAAACCCCGAATCTCGGTGGTCTCACAGCCTTTAATCGTTTTATTAAGGTTATATTTGTCTAGAACGTCAACTCAAGATATCCCCACCGGAATGAATCGTAAATCTCTTATGCTCTTCGTGACTCTCACGATGATGGGAGGAACCTCTTGTAGGGTTAATCGTATCCCCACGAGGCATGTCTTCTTCCCACCCAAGATCGAGGTGGTCGAAGATAATATGGACCTCCTCGCCAAGGCTCTCAGCAAAGAGATAGGTATGCAGGTGACCAAGGAAGACAATCTGGGACTCTACTCCTTCATAGCAGACTGGAAAGATGTACCATACCGGTTTGGCTCCAATAGTATGAAGGGTACCGACTGCTCGGGGTTTGTATATCGCTTGTACGATTATGTATATGAGACGGATATAGGTAGGAGTTCGTCGGCGGATATCATGAATAAGTGCAAGAGAATCCCTAAGAAGGAACTCAAAGAGGGGGATCTTGTCTTCTTTAATATCAATAACCGCAGAGGAGGACGTGCTTCGCATGTGGGGGTATACCTGAGGGATAACCTCTTTGTGCATGCAGCCACCAAGACCGGAGTCACTATCTCCAGTATGCTGGAGCCTTACTACAAAAGGCACTACTTGGGAGCCGGTAGGATAAATAAGGGTAAAGAGTAAACGCGCCATGGATCATCAAATGGCAGAGAGACTGGTCAATATACCGTCATCCCCCGGGGTGGTACTCTTCGATATGGATGGAGTACTCTTCGACACCATGCCTACGCATGCCGATACCTGGTACGCAACCTCGAAGCAGTATGGCATAGATGCGGAGAAGGATGAATTCTATCTCTATGAGGGGCAGAAGGGTATTGATACAATAAACCACATCTATCAAAGGACTTTTGGGAGATTGCCCGAGCACTCCCTTGCTGAAGAGATCTATGACCATAAGTCTACACTCTTCGCAGAACGTATCCAACTGGCACCAATACCGGGAGTGGGGGAGTTGATGGAATATCTCTACACCAGCGGAGCACAGATGGGAGTGGTCACAGGTAGCGCTCAGAAGAGTTCGCTTGACCGTATTACTCGCTATTATGCCAAGTATATTGACCCCTCTCATATAGTTAGTGCAGATAGTGTTCGGAGAGGGAAGCCACATCCCGACCCTTATCTCAAGGGTATGGAACTCTTTGGATCCTCTCCTGAGGATACGATTGTCATAGAGAATGCCCCATATGGTGTGCAATCTGCTTCCCAAGCAGGGTGCTTCACCATTGCTGTGATGACCGGACCTATACCCGAAGAGACATTGAGAGACTCCGGAGCTGCGTTGGTAGTGCCTGATATGAAGTCCCTCCTGCAGTGGTTTCAGTCCACTTATCCCCAAGATTGAGAGTGCAATATGGAGTATCAGGGTCAGCTGTCAGAGAATAAAAGGAAGCAGTACTCAAAACTTGCTCGTGCCAAAGGGCGAGAGGAGTCTGGTCTGTTCCTAGCTGAAGGAGAGAAGGTGGTGCTCACTATGCTGCCCTCCTACGTGCCTGAAGCATTCTTATTGGCTGATGGCAGGGAGGATCTGCTCGAAGATCTTCACCGTCGATGCCAGGATGTCCCGGTATTTCAGACAGACCAAACCACCATTAGGTCTATCTCTCAGCTGCAGTCAGCCAAGGATCTTCTTGCAGTATTCCGAATACCTGAAGACTTTTCCCCCATCCTTCCCGCTTCAGGTATTATCGTTGCGCTGGACAGAGTGCAAGATCCCGGCAATATGGGCACGATCATCCGACTGTGTGACTGGCTGGGGATATCAACTCTTCTCTGTGGAGTCGGATGTGTAGATGTATACAATCCCAAGGTGGTTCAGGCATCTGCCGGAGCCTTATCTCCCAATACACTCTTTCGAAATGTGGACTTGAGCGACCTCTTGACGCATACTTCTCTGCCGGTAGTGGGTACCCGAATGGATGCCCCCACTGTCTTTTCTGCGGAGAGCTTGGAGGGTCTTTCCTCTGCCATCATCCTTTTTGGAAATGAGGGACAGGGTCTTTCTTCGGAGCTCTCTAGCGTCTGTACTCATTGGCTTTCGGTTCCCCCGGCTCCGCAAGCACGTTCCGAGTCGCTCAATGTAGGGGTAAGTGCTGCGATTATCCTCTCCCAACTGCTTCACCCATAGTGTTTCTTGCCGAATCATATGAGACGTTACATCATCATTTTGTCCCTCTTTCTAAGCTTTTCGACATTAGTTTTCTCGCAAAAGGCACCGACTTACGTTCAGGTTAAGACGAACCAAGGGAGCTTTACTATCCTGCTTTATGAGGACACACCGCTACACCGTGAATCATTTCTCACCCATGTTCGAGCCAATGACTATGACGATATTGCCTTTCATAGAGTGGTCAAGAACTTCATGGTCCAGGCGGGCGGGAATGTTCGGAAAGGAGATGAGGAGACCAAAAGGCGCTTGGCGGAGAAGCATAAGGAGAAACTCCCTGCTGAGATACTCTATCCCAAATATTTTCACAAGCGAGGTGCCGTAGCTGCTGCCCGTACTGCCAATGAGGTGAATCCCGAGAAGCAGTCCGACTCCTTCCAGTTTTACGTCGTGGTGGGGCAGTTCTACCTAGATACGGATCTCGAGCAGATGGAGCAGGAACATGCTATAACCATCCCGGACTCTATCAAGACGATCTATATGACTCAGGGAGGGGCGCCCTTTCTGGATGGTGAATATACCGTCTTTGGGGAGGTGGTCAAGGGGATGCGTACGATCGAAAAGATCCAAAACCTCCCTACAGATGACCAAGACTCCCCCACCAAGGAGGCTTTCATCAAATCTATGAAGATTGTTTCTAAGCCTTAGGTTCAGAGCTTCTTCACCCAATTCCAAGAGATAAATTCTTCATCAAACTAAAACTATGAATGCAGATAAATTCAAAGACTTTGATCCCTTAGTGTCGCAATTCGTGAGATATATCTCCATAGACACCCAATCTTCCGAGACATCCGACACCACTCCCAGCACTTCCAAGCAGTTTGACCTTGCCCGACTCCTGGAGAAAGAGTTGAAGGAGCTGGGTCTTCAAGATGTCACGCTGGACGATAAGTGCTACCTCATGGCTACACTCCCTGCCAATACCGATGAGAGTAGACCTACCATAGGCTTCATTGCCCATATGGACACCGCTCCGGATCTCTCAGGGAAGGACATCAACCCCCGGATTGTGCACTACGAAGGGGGCGATATCCCTCTGGACCAAGATGAAGGTATCACTTTGTCTCCCTCCCTATTCCCTGAGCTGGAGATGTACAAGGGGCAGGATATCATGGTCACAGACGGTCATACCCTTCTCGGTGCCGATGACAAAGCTGGGATCACTGCCATCATGGGAGCTCTCAAGCACCTTGTGGATCATCCGGAGATCACTCATGGTACCATCAAGGTGGGGTTCACTCCTGACGAAGAGATAGGGCGTGGTGCAGACTATTTTGATGTATCCAAATTTGGTGCCGACTTTGCCTATACCATAGATGGAGGGCAGATTGGGGAGTTGGAGTACGAAAACTTCAATGCAGCTGCTGCTAAAGTCTCTTTCAAGGGGCTCAACGTTCACCCCGGTTCAGCCAAAGACAAGATGATCAATGCTCAACTTCTTGCCATGGAGTACAATAGTTATATCCCCACTGCCCGTCCCGATAATACCGAAGGTTACGAAGGTTTTTACCATCTGGTGGGAATGAGCGGAACAGTGGAGGAGGCTGAGCTGCACTATATCCTTCGCGATCACGACAAGGAAGCCTTCGAGCTCCAGAAGTCCAGCGTAATACAGACCGCCGAGCGTATGAGTGAGATGTACGGTGAGGGTAGAGTCGTCGCTGAGGTTCGTGACCAGTACTACAATATGAAGGAGATCATCGACGATCATCAATACGTTGTAGAGCACGCCTCTGAGGCTATGGAGGCAGCGGGAGTCACTCCTAAAGTGCAACCTATACGTGGTGGTACGGATGGTGCCCGATTATCCTTCATGGGACTACCCTGTCCCAATATCTTTGCCGGTGGTCACAATTTCCACGGACGCTACGAATACCTCCCCATCCCGTCGCTCCTCAAAGCTCGGGACGTCATCGTCAAGATAGCCACCCTACCGGTGGAGAAATAATATCAGGAGATAATCACAAAGAATATTCAACCCTTTTAACTTCATCGTCAAATGAAAACCACTCCATTTACCTCAATTCATGAGAATCTTGGTGCTCGTATGGCACCCTTTGCAGGCTTCAATATGCCTATCTCCTACACAGGAACCATTCCCGAGCATATGAATGTCATCCACAATGTGGGTGTCTTCGATGTCTCTCACATGGGAGCCATCATGGTCTCCGGTCCTCAAGCGCTGCAGTATCTCCAAGACGTCTGCAGCAATGACATCTCTAAGGTGCCTGAAGGAAAGGCTCAATACAACTACATGCCCAACGATAAGGGTGGTATAGTAGATGACTTTATACTCTACAATCTGGGAGATAAATATATGCTCGCCGTCAATGCTGCCAATATCGAGAAGGATTTCGAGTGGATGTTGGCTCATAGGGTAGATGGTGTAGAGATCTCCAATGAGTCCGATAGGGTATCCATCCTCGCTGTACAGGGACCCAAAGCCAAAGAGACTATCCAGAAGCTCGTCGATGTGAATCTGGATGAGATTCCCTTCTATGCCTATAAGAAAGGCAAGTTTGCAGGTATCGATGCCATTATCTCCAATACAGGCTACACCGGAGCAGGTGGTTTTGAGCTTTACTTCCTAGATCTCAAGGATCCCCTCAAGGTGTGGAATGGGCTCATGGATGCAGGTAGAGACTTCTCCATCCAGCCTGTGGGTCTTGGAGCACGCGACACTCTCCGACTCGAGATGGGTTACTGTCTCTATGGCAACGACATTGACGATACCACAAGTCCTCTCGAAGCCGGACTGGGATGGGTCACCAAGCTTATCGATGGCAAGGATACCCCGAGCAAGGAGATCCTCCAGCATCAGAAGAAAGAGGGTCTTAAGCGCAAACTCGTGGGATTCGAGATAGAAGGTAAGGGTATTCCCCGCCATGGATACGAGATTGTGGATAAGGATAACGAGGTGATCGGTGTGGTGACCTCCGGAACCATCTCTCCGGCTCTGAGCAAAGGAATTGGTCTGGGGTACGTCACTCTGGGTCACGAACTCGAGGGTACCGAGATAGGGATTCTCAACCGCGGTAAGGTGATGCCTGCCAAGGTCGTCAAGCTACCCTTCCGCAAGTAATATTCTCGAAGTGAATTTCCCCCGACGATGGTGAATCGTATGGGGAGTGAAAATAGGTCGAATCACCGGAGTCCCGGATGGTTCGACCTATTTTCTTATACTATCGTTTGGGACCTCAAACTAGGCTTCAAAATCTCCGGTAGGGATATAGATTTTCTTAGGGCGGGGTTTTCCCAAGAAAAAGGCGGGGTAATTCAGAGAAAAAGGCGGGCTTAATTTCGCAAATTCTTAACGTTTAAGGGAAACCGCTCCTGGAGCGTCATTGGCGTGAGTTTTGCATAATCTTTCTAAGCGGCGATTAAGATTTTTTATGTCCAATTCGATTGACAATTTACTTGTTGCTCGAATCTAAATATAGAGTGAATGTAAGGGTGAAGCCCTTGCGTAAAAGAAAAATATGGTTACCTTTGCAAGGTCTTTGAAAGTGGTCACCACTTGAGATGATATCGGGGCTCTTAGCTCAGCTGGTTTAGAGCGTCTGCCTTACAAGCAGAGGGTCGGCGGTTCGAATCCGTCAGAGCCCACCTCGAGAAATGAGTTGTTAGTTTGCAAAGCGCAAGGGCTCTTAGCTCAGCTGGTTTAGAGCGTCTGCCTTACAAGCAGAGGGTCGGCGGTTCGAATCCGTCAGAGCCCACCTAAGAGAGAAGCCTCATCGGAATATAATCGATGAGGCTTCTCTCTTCTTATATCAGGAATATAAGGAGCTTCTGCTAGTTGGTTATCTAATTGGTTATATAGAGCTTCTCCCCATTGAGAGTCACCCGATAGCGTATGAGTCGAATGGGTTCATTTCTATTCACTGCAGATCCATCACCGGTAGCGAGTTCGTACACTCTCCCACATCCCTTACACTTGAATAGGAGAAGCCCTTGCTCCGAGGCAGGAGTGGGGGATATCCTGATATCCCGCTTCTTCTCATAGGGACAGGCGAGGTCGTATGCATAGTAGCCGGTGCCGTGAGCGTGGTCTATGCCATGGACGATAACGATCCCTCCCATCCCGGTGAGCTCTCCGCTGACTCTGGGAGCGGGTATGCTGAGATAGCCCAGAGGGGACTGCAGGTCGTGTCCATCGGTGAGGAGATCAACTTCGACATGTACCAGAGCTCCATATTCCGGTTCTGCATCTGTCGTGGAGCAAGAGACTCCTGCCAGCATGATAAGGCATGCCGGAGCAAAGAGTATTCTACTCCGAATCCGGAAGAGAATCCGGTACAAACAACGCATACCCATACCCTGAGAGTTTACTCTCCCAGCTCGGCTGCTGCTCCGGAGACTTTGTCGAGGAGTGGCTTCACCACCGTCTCCACCATACCCGACATGAAGGCAGGCACCTCCACGTCCAAGGACAGCTGGGCATCGGTCTTCTCCTGATGCTTGGAGAGATTTACGGACAGTGCCATGGGAACGGGACTCTTCTCCGACTTATATTTGATATAGTTGGGAGCCTCAGTCTCAGCCAGTCTAAAGACTACCGGACCCACTCCGGGGAGTGAGAAGCTGAGAGCGTCGGATGTCAGGGTGAGATCTTTGAGATTAATCTTGTCACCATACTTATCCGCAAAGGGCTTGAGGTTGGTGGGGTTAGATAGCAGGGTATATGCCTGATCGATATCCTTTTTGAGAGAAAAAACTTTGCTATGGTAGGTCTTCATTGTGAATAATTGATGCGGGATTAATGATAGAATGGAGGTTAGTGGTAGGTCAGTGGTGATCTTACTTTCCTGTCCAGGTCGAGGGGTCTTTGCGCCACTCAAGGAGGGTCTCGAGATCCTTGTCACTGATATAGTGGATACGAAGTGCTTCCTCAATGACAGTATCGTAATTGCTCAAAGTGATCAGGCGCACACCTGCCTTCTCGAATCGTTCGATGGATTGAGGAAACTGATGGGTATAGATGGCGACCATCCCTATCACATCACATCCGAAATTGCGTACTGCCTCAACGGCCTTGAGACTGCTGCCACCGGTGGAGATGAGGTCTTCGATGATGACCACCTTGGCATTGGGTTTGAGTTCTCCCTCCACGAGATTCTCGAGACCATGGTCCTTGGGGGTAGAGCGTACGTATGCATAGGGCAGTCCCAGCGTATCAGCAACCAAGGCTCCCTGAGCTATGGCACCGGTAGCAACGCCCACGACAGCTGTGCACTCGGGGAAGTTCTCGAGCAATACACGAGCCAGCTGAACCTTGATGTAGGATCGGATAGAGGGGTAGGAGAGGGTTTTGCGATTGTCGCAATAGATGGGAGACTTCCAGCCGGAAGCTAAGGTAAAGGGATTGTCGGGCTGAAGCTTCACAGCCTTGACTTCCAACAACTTTTCAGCAATCTGCTTCTGAAGCGTTTTCATAGGGATCAAATGATTGTATAAGAGTGATCTGGAATAATCGCTAACGGGCTAACAAGCTATCGTTACACCGTGCAAAGTTAATAATTTGGGAGGGTTAAGCCCTAGAAATGTGTTAAAGGAGATGCAAATAGAGGGATCGGAGGTCATGGGCGAGAGTCTCCTGCGAAAAGAGGGTGGCGTGCTGCCTTCCCCGGTCTATCATTTGTCTTGCCAAAAGGGCATCGGTATAGATGCGGTCAATGAGGTGGGCGAGAGAGTCTGCATCGTAGGGATCACAGTAAAGGGAGTCCGCGCCCCCGACCTCTTGGAGGCTGCTACCGGTAGCTCCAATGACAGGGACTCCGACGCTAAGTGCTTCGAGTATGGGGATGCCGAAGCCCTCGAATAGTGAGGGATAGACAAAGATCTCGGCACCGGCATACAGTGCGGGGAGATCGGCAGTAGGTACTCCGTAAAGGAAGAGGAGTCTGTCTGAGACACCATATCTCCTTGCTGTCTCTCGGACCTCCTGTGCGTAGGGAGTCTCTCTACCTATGAGTACGAGGGTGAGCTCCTTGTGGGGAAGGGAACCCAAGGCGGATACAATGAGCGCGGCATTTTTGCGTCGCTCAATGGTGCCCACCGTGAGGAGATAGGGTTGCCTGAGTCCATATCGAGAGAGAGTATCCCGGATCTCAGAGGGCTCCAACCTACGGGTGAAGATGGGGTCGCAACCCTGATAGATGACGCTGATCTTGTCAGGTGAAATGGCGTAGAACTCCATGAGGTCTCGGCGTGTACTCTCACTGACTGCCACGATATGTGAGGCATCTCTGCAGGAGCGTCGGTATTTGTGGCGATAGAGCAAGACATCAACGGGAGAGTAGGTCCCGGGGAAGCGTTCGTAGATGAGATCATGGATAGTGACTACGGAGGGGATGCCGGACTGCTTGATGCCGGAGGGAAGTTCATTGGAGAGTCCGTGGTAGAGCTGAATTCGGTCTCGTCGTAGGTCGGAGAGCACTTGGTAGTTGCGGTAGTAGACAGAGCGTCCGGGAAATCCTAAGGATTGGCGTGGAGCGTGATGGAATGCGACTGAGGGATATGAGGAGAGAGAGGAGTAGAGATCCTCATTTCCCCGATCATAACTGTATAGGTGGAGAGCGAAGTCCGGGGCGTACTTCGCCAAAGCTTCCACAAAATAGCGGGAGTAGTTGCCCAGCCCGGTAGCATTGTGAACAACTCTCTTGGCGTCAAAGCCGATGGAATAGCTCTTAGTGACCTCTGCCACGGCGGGAGTTTTTGGGATGAGTGGACGATCCAAAGAGTTTTTCGATGAGATCTTCGCGGTGGATTCTCCTGAGGGATCGGATGATCTGGGCGCGATCTTCCTTCCGATACCAGAAGAAATACTGTCGCTGACGCTCCTTATCTTGGGGCGTTTTTGCCACAAAGACCGGTTCCAAGGTATAAGGATGGTAGCCACTGTAGTAGATCACGGTGGCGACGGTCATCGGGGTAGGGGTAAAGTCCTGAACCTGCTCCAGACGGAAATGGAGGGACTTCGTGATGGCTGCAAGCTCTGCCATGTCTTCCTCGTGGCAGCCGGGGTGCGAGGAAATGAAGTAGGGGATGAGTTGCTGACGAAGTCCCGCTTCGGCATTGATCCTGTCAAAGATCCTCTTAAAGTCCTTGAAGAGAGCGAAGTTGGGCTTGCGCATGTACTTGAGTACCCTGTCAGAGGTGTGTTCGGGAGCTACTTTCAGCCTTCCTGAGACGTGATGAGTGATCACTTCACGGGTGTACTCTTCGGCTGCTTCCTTAAGTTTGGCATCGTGGTAGGGGTGAAGTAGAAGGTCGTAGCGTATCCCGCTTCCGATAAAACTCTTCTTGACTCCCGGGAGAGCGTCCACTGCCCGATAGACTTGGGTGAGTGGAGCATGGTCAGCATTGAGGTTGGGACACACCTTAGGGTCAATGCAGGAGGGGCGGAGACACTTGGCACACACCTCAGGACGCTTCCCACTCATGCCGTACATATTGGCAGAGGGTCCGCCAAGGTCGCTGATATATCCTTTGAAGTCCTCCATTTCGATGACCTGTCTGGCTTCCCGGACGATGCTTTCCTTGCTGCGAGAGGAGATGAACTTCCCCTGGTGTGCGGAGATGGTGCAGAAGGCACAGCCCCCGAAGCATCCTCGATGAAGTGTGATGGAGTGCCGAATCATCTCGTATGCAGGGATCACTTTGCCGGAATATCTGGGATGTGGAAGCCGCGTATAGGGGAGTGCGTAGACCTGATCCAGCTCCTCCGTAGTGAGTAGGGGCTGGGGAGGATTAACAACGATATACTTTCCCTCGCATTCCTGCAGGATTCGTCGGGCATGAAGGGCGTTGCTCTGCTCCTCTATGTGCCGAAAGTTGGCAGCATATTTCTTCTTATCCGCCAGACATTCAGCATGACTGTGTAGGATAATGTCGCCTTCTATAGGGGCATACCGGTGGGTAGGAATCGTATAAGCTATCTGGGGTACATCGGCAAGCTCCTCTATGGTGGCGCCTTTGTGCAATCTGTCAGCCAGCTCCGTCACTGTCTTTTCGCCCATTCCGTAGCTGATGATGTCCGCAGGACTCAGGATGGAGATGCCGGGAAGAAGCTTATCCTGCCAGTAGTCGTAGTGGGTAAGTCTGCGTAATGACGCCTCAATGCCTCCCATAATGATAGGGACATCGGGGAAGAGCTCCTTCAAAATGCGCGAGTAAACCAGCGTGGGATAGTCCGGACGCATGTCGTTACGGGCATCAGGGGTGTAGGCATCGTCGCTCCTAAGCCTGCGTGCTGCCGTATAACGATTGACCATAGAGTCCATAACCCCGCCGGAAATGCCGAAAAAGAGCCTGGGTCGTCCAAGCTTCTTGAAGTCTCGAAGATCGTCTCGCCAGTTCGGTTGGGGTACAATGGCCACCTTATATCCCTGAGATTCGAGTACTCTCCCGATGACAGCAGCGCCAAAGGAGGGATGATCCACGTACGCATCTGCTGAGAAAAGTATCACATCGAGCTCATCCCAACCCCTGAGCTTGACCTCTTTGGCGGAGGTTGGCAACCATCTCTTCATATCTTGCCTGGGAGAAACCTTCCCGTACTGCTTTTCCTTTACCCCCATAGGCACTAAGAAATGACTTGTCCCCAGGACTCTCGGTCCAGTTTACGGTAGCCTACAGCCTCCCCAATGTGCTCTGAAAGGATATCTTTGGTGCCGGCGAGGTCGGCTATGGTTCGACTGACTTTCAGGATTCGGTCATATGCTCTGGCAGAAAGTGCAAACTTTTCCATGGCAACTTTCAGCCTCGACAAGCCTTTAGGATCCACTCTGGCGTACTCTTTCAGGAGGGCCGGCGTCATTTGTGCGTTACAATACACCCCCGGGACATCCTTATACCTCTCCTGCTGAACCTCTCTGGCGGCGATAACCCTCTTGCGAATCTCCCTACTGCTCTCCGAAGGTCTGCGATCCGAGAGCGAATCAAAGGGCACAGGAACTATCTCACACTGGATATCGATGCGGTCAAGGAGGGGGCCGGAAACCCTATTGAGGTAGTTTGCCACCTGATGAGGCAGGCAATGGCACTGTTTGTAGGGGTTGTTGTAGTGACCGCAAGGGCAGGGATTCATGGATGCCACCAGCATGAAGGATGCGGGAAAGGTGGCAGTCATCTTAGCTCTGGAGACAGTTATCTCGCGATCTTCCAGAGGTTGGCGCAGGACTTCCAGTACATTTCGTTGAAATTCAGGCAACTCATCCAAGAACAATACGCCATTATGTGCCAGGCTGATCTCCCCCGGCTTGGGATAAGATCCCCCTCCGACCATCGCAACGTTGGATATACTGTGGTGTGGAGAGCGAAAGGGTCGCACTCTCATCAGGGAGGTATCGGACGGAAGGACCCCTGCCACGGAGTGAATCATGGTCGTCTCTAGGGATTCCTCCGGGGTGAAGAGGGGAAGAATGGAGGGTATTCTCTTTGCCATCATGGACTTTCCACTCCCCGGAGGTCCCACCATGATGATATTATGCATCCCTGCTGCCGCCACCTCTATGGCTCTTCGGACACTCTCCTGCCCTTTCACCTCTGAGAAGTCAGGCATTCCCGGGGTATCTTCATCCTCCAAACTGACGCCACTATCCGGCAAATATCGCGTGAGAGCCTCTTCGTCTCCTCTGAAGAAGGCTATGACATCCCCCAAAGAGTGCGCACCATATACTGCCAAACCCTCAACTACCGCAGCCTCACGTGCATTAGACTCGGGTACAATGAGCGCCTTGAAGCCATCGGCCCTAGCCTGAACTGCCATGGGAAGCAGACCATGTACCGGTTGAATGGAGCCATCCAGCGAGAGTTCGCCCATCAGAAGAACCCCTTCCGGCTCGGGAATTTGCTGCAAGGATGCCAGCATTGCTACAGCAATGGGTAGATCGTAGGCAGCTCCCTCCTTCTTGAGGTCCGCCGGTGCCATATTGATCACGTATCTACGCATCGGATACTTCATGCCACTGTGCTCTATGGCAGCAATGATCCTCTGGTGACTCTCCTTCACTGCAGTGTCCGGCAGACCCACGAGGCAGAACTGTGCTCCCCTGGATGCCCGGCACTCTATTGTTACCGTCATGGCATGGATTCCATATACTGCCGAGGCGTATACTTTTACCAGCTTAGACTCAATCTTTTTCTCTTCCATTTGTGTTCCCGATACTAGTTTTCAGCTCCCTGATTATGGCGCTTGGGTCATTGCCATTGCGCGTCACCCTACCCAGCGTATCCACCACCACATAGTAGGGTAGCTTGGAGATCCTGAACTGCTCGACCACCTCTGAGGCACGATCTTGGCTGTCGTCCAGAGTATAATGCTTCCGCTTGAGAGCCTTTTGGTCTAATCCTTTAGGCTTAGGACACAGAGTGAATAGGGTAAGGGTATTCAACTGAAGGCTGTCCAACTGCCGTAAGGTGAGCTTGTAATCCGCCTTAGAGGTAGAATCTGAGGGGCAAGGGCTAAAGATAAGTACCACCCCCTTGGCACCCTCAGCCAATGCAGAGGCAGTCATGTAGTCACTGTTTTTGGTTTTGATGGGGAAAGTTACGGAGATGTAGTGGCCTTTCATGGCGGCTGTGGGTAGCGTTCGTCTCCATCCGAAGATACGATTCATGTCGCCCTGGACGTTGTAGGCACTCATCGCCAGGCTGTCCAAGACCTCTATGGCACGTGGATCCTTCACCCATTGGCGTCTGTCCATGGTGTAGAGGTATCCCGCCCTGGTATTCGCAGCCTCTTTGAGATACATCAGATCACTCGCCGAAGGGTGAGCCAGAGAGTCCTCGGACGTATAATACAGTCGGGAAAGCAGTGAAAAATGATCCACTCCCTCCCCTTCAAGACCATTCTCACCTTCATGGATACGGATATAATCCCCGGATGGAAAGAGAGGTAGAAGCAATCTCCCCACGGAGTCACTCACCAGAATGGCATCCACACTGTCTCGTACCCACCCACTTTGGTACCGATATCTTCCCTCATTGGATCTGATAGTATCGGTATGTATCGCCGTGGTACCGTAGCTCTCCAGGACTATATACGGCTCCCCGTCACGTGCTGCTAAATCAATGCTTACACCGGATCGCACCTCTGCTTCCTTCCTACACCCTACCTGTAGCAGTACCAACGCTATGAGTGAGCAGAGAACTATCCCTTTACGCTTCCCCTTCATGGTCTCTATCTATAGTGTCTAATAGGAGTCCTACTTCCCATGGCTCCATCTCTGGGACCGATTCCCTTAAGGATTTTCTCAACGCCTCAGCGCCCTTCTCCTTTTCAGAGTGGTACCATGCTCGTAGATGTTCCTTAGATTTTGCAATATCTCCCCTTCTTCTGTATGCCATTCCCAGTATCAGGTCACCTTGGGCATTCATCTCATTTAGCTCCTCAAGGCGCTCGATGCTCTCCTCTTCTCTTCCCGATCTCAGGAGAGCTGAAGCCAAAGCCTCCTCCACATCTGCTCGCCTTCCATCGGTAATGAAGTGAGCTTTGTAGAGGGCCTCCAATGTCTCCTTGAGGGCTCCCCTTCGCATGAGGATCAGTCCCCGTTTGTAGGGTGCTCGATAGTCATCCGTATCCAATCCCTCTGCCTCCTGATAGTGCTTGAGAGCCTCATCATCGTAGCCCATCAATTCATAGAGTTCGGCACTCTTCAGGGAGGTCATGTAGGTGTGACCTTCCAGATCGATAGCCCTCTTCATCCAATATAATGCGGTGGAGTACTCCTCAAGTTTGTAGTGGCAGATGCTCAGGGCACGACAGATCTCGGCATCCCCGGCTTCCATCATGGAGTGTGGTGGGAGAGCTTTGTGGAATAGGGGGATAGCAGCCCGGTATTCACGCAGGGTCAAGAGCCTTATCCCCAGATCACGAGCTACTTTGCGACCCGGGAGAGTGGAGTCACTTTCGCCATTAATGCGAAAATAACGCGGGCTAGCCACCTCGGGACGTGCTCGCATCGGATCGTCAAACTCAGTGCGCCAAGGTGATAGTCTATAAAAACGGTAGAGCCCAAAGATAGTATCCTTTGCAAAGAAGGCGGCATCCCTTTGCTGAATCGTAATCCCCGAGAGCTTCGGAAGCTGCCCCTCCAGCATTTGTACCAGTCGATTCCAGTAGTTGAACGAGCAATAAGAGTAGAGATCCGAGGAGGGAATCATCATCTTCTTGTCGAATGACATCGGCAAGAGTCTCAGGAAGGCTTGTACATTCTCTTCCTCCAGGAGTGGATGATGGGCATCGAAGGGGAGCATCCATCGGTACATCTCGCCGAAGAAGGGGAACCTCTTGAGCTCCGTAATACCATGGTAGGAGAGGTCTCTGCCCGAGGGTAGATCTTTCCACAGTCCGGAGATCATCTTCTGCAGTTCGTCACGCTCCTCCTGCATGGTTACTGATTCCAGCTGAGTCAGGAGATCTTCATTGAAGTTAGGTATCTGAAACTTGCTCGCCACACTCTTCAGTTTGGGGACGATCTCCTCCATATACACGCGATGATCCGCATCTGTCTGGTAGCTGACATAGATGGCATCCACAGCAGCATACATCTCCTCATCCGTGATATTTCTTCTCAGCGTGTTGATCATCTCCTCGTAGTCTGATTGCCATACGGTTCGAAGCATCTTATTGTACTTTACATTGACCAGAAGGAGTAGAGGGAGGGCAGTCATCCGTATGGATAGCACCCCGGAGGAGAGACAGTCCGACAGCAGCTTGAACTTATACTCATCGAAGTATTCCAGTATACTAAGGTATATTGCTTGAATGAGGGTTCTATTGACGATTTCCTGACCTTCCGCCAAGAGCTGAAACTGAGTCATGCGGTAGTCGTTCGCACTCATCTCCTCCCTCACCCACAGGGTCATGAAGATCTTTTGGAGCAGGTCGTATCGAATCGTATCATTCCCCGTGCCTACACTGCCAATCTCCTTGATCAGGATATCCAATTGCCACCCTTCCATACGTACCTTCTCCCACGTCTCGGAATAGAGCTCCCATGGCATATGCTTGGCGAGGTTGCCCCGATCCTTCCGGACCATGAGACGTGTCAAGTCCTGACGGATATCGGCGTATACTTTTGTGCGTTCCGAATCCTCCGCTCCCCGATCATAATAGTCAGAGAGATAGTCATAGGTGCTGCGTAGCTGAGCATAGTCATCCGGGACAAAGCGTGAGTCACTCTCCAGCTCCTCAAAGAGTATGTGGAGCTTGCCTTGGTTAATAAGCGACTGATATTCTGGATATGACTTCATGAACTAAGATTTGGATGAGAAAAAATGGGAGTAAAATGTGACCTCCCAAAACGCCTACTGAGCCGGCATGAGCTTGGAAGGGTCCACCAAGCCAATGACACCGCATACGATGAGCAGTAGACCCAATATCACATAGAATGCTCTCGCTCCGAAGTGTCCCAGATGTCGGCGTGCCATGGATGTCCCCGGACTGGTCATGAACCACTTTGCTCCGGTGATCCCCAATACCAGGGAGAGTGTCCCCGGGAGGATAAACATTAGTATCAATGCTATGCGTACAAATAGTATCGGGGACATGGAATCGGAATATGGGAGATCCGGATCTCACTTCAGAGAGACCTTGATTTCTCTGGTGTCGCTATTCACGCTCTCCATCATCACCCGGACTGTATCCTCCGGTAGCAGAATCTCCAGCACCTCGGGCCACTCTATGAAGCAGTAATGACCGCTGTCCAGATACTCCTCGGTACCGATACTGTAGGCGTCAGCCAATGTCTCCAGTCGGTAGCAGTCGAAGTGATAGATGCTCCCCTTGGGAGAGTGATACTCATTGACGATCGCAAAGGTGGGGCTTGAAGTGGTCTCCTCTACACCGAGCGCTGTGGAGAGCTCCTTGATAAGGGTAGTCTTTCCTACCCCCATGCCGGCATAGAAAGCCCACACGGAGTGGTCACCAAACCTATCCAGAAGCTCCCGAGACAGGGTAGGGAGATCCTCTTCTCTGAAAGTCTTTTCGAAAACTATTTCCATAGTGGTTGATACTCTCAAACAAATATAGCAAAAACCATGCCTTCCGCCGGTTGGAGCCATGCACAGAGTCTCTTCAACCTTGAGGTACATGTACCGAAAATATTACCCCTACATTTCTCACCAAAAAAGGCGGGGTAATTCAAAAATTAGACGGACATTTTTTCAGACAAAAGGCGGGGTAAAATCCGAGAAACTTAACATGTCCTCCGAATCCGCTTCACCAAAGCGTTTGCCTAGCAAAAGAGTGCATGTTCTTCTGTCCTGAATTGATGAAAATTAGCATTCTGATTATAAATAATAAAACGGAAGAAAACACGTTATATGCAAGTTTCTTCAAATGTAAGGTGCTTTAATCTCATATTTTGGCGATTAATCCTTTAACTATTCGTAACTTGCGGGTGTTTCGGGTAATTCCGGTAGAATGGATATTGACCTAATCATTAGTAACTATTTGAAACATATTGAACTTATGAAAGGAAATCACAGTTTGGGGAGATCAACCCTCAGAAGTCTCCTCACAGTTATGGCATTGAGTGCCATATCTTCCGGTGGACTACTTCCTATCAGCTCTTATGCAAACCCCTCCACGCTTATGGCGGAGAGTCAGCAGTCCAATACAGTGACCATAAATATCACTGTGGTGGATGAAAAGGGTGAACCGGTCATCGGAGCTAATGTCAAAGAAAAGAACACAAGCAATGGAGGGGTCACCGACCTTAATGGTAAGCTTCGGCTGAATGTCCGTGAGGGGGCTACAATCGTGGTCTCCTACATCGGATATGTAGCACAAGAGCTGCCGGCAAAGAGATCCATGCGTGTGGTCCTCAAAGAGGATCTCGAGCTCCTTGATGAGGTCGTAGTGGTGGGGTATGGTCAGCAGAAGAAGGTCAACCTCACCGGCGCTGTGGCATCTGTGGATCTCGACAAGACTATCGATAGTCGCCCCGTGACAGATGTGGCTAGGGCGCTCCAAGGTGCTGTGCCGGGATTGACGATCACCTCCCGCTCCGGAGAGATTGGCAGTACGCCCAACATCTCTATACGTGGTGCAGTGGGATCCCCTAACGGTAGTGGCAAGCCGCTTATCCTCCTCGACAACGTTGAGATCTCAGATCTTTCGCTGATCAATCCCGATGACATTGAGAGCGTCTCTGTACTCAAGGATGCATCGTCGGCCTCCATCTATGGGGCAAGGGGTGCCTTTGGGGTGATCCTCATCACCACGAAGTCGAAGAAGAAGTACGACTCTTTAGTGGTGAACTACTCCAACAACTTCGCTTGGCGTACCCCTACGGTGAAGCCCACACAGCTACCGGGGTGGCAGCAGGCTGACATTAACCTCAAAGGGGTAGAGAATAGCGTCGTAACCTCCAATAGCTACAGCGTCATCGGAAATCTTGTGATCGATGCTGAAGGGGTGAAAAGGATGAAAGCATACTGGGATATGTATGGTTTTGGTGACCAATTTGGTCCCGAGCTGGTCGAAGGACGTGACTTCGACTGGGATGGTACCGGTCTCAGAATGTACCGTACTTTCGACTGGTATGACATGTATGTCAAGGATTGGATGCCACAGCAGACTCACAACCTCTCTGTAGCCGGGGGAAATGGCAAGACGAACTACAATGTCTCTCTGGGGTATCTGAACCAGGAAGGGCTTACGAAGATCAACTCTGACAAGTATAAGAGATATACGGGAACGCTCTCCCTCAATTCGGAGCTCAATAAGTATATCACTATCCGTGCCCTGGGGATGTACACTCGTCCCGAAACTGTCAAGCCCTACAACTATGGGTCTACACTCTACGACCATATGTACTACCTCTACCGTTGGCAGCCGGTATATCCCTATGGGACTTTGGATGGAAAGGAATTCAGGAGTGCGCTGACAGAGCTTAAGGTGGCTCCCCCGAGGACTATCACCCAGGACTTTATACGAGTGACTGGTGGTGCTACGATAAGACCTTTGGAGGGGCTAACCCTTGATATGGATGTGGTGTACAATAATAATTTGTGGCACCAACACTTCTACGGCGCACCCAGTCTGGTGGCAGGATACAACCTCTTCACAGCCTATAAGACTTTTGAAGCTTTCAAGAACTCTTATTCCCATTATCTCTCCAAAGCGTACGACTTCGTACAGGTCAATGACAGCCGTACGGAAGGACTCACGGGAAACTTCGTAGGTACTTACAGTAAGATCTTGGGAGATCACAACTTTAAGGCTATGTTGGGCTCCAATATCGAAAAGAGCGAATACCGCTACACCAAGGCTGAACGTGAAGGTCTCCTCTCTATCGAGAAGCCCGAACTCGGTATGGCTACAGGCAAGCAGGTGGTCGATAGTGAACATACCTGGTGGGCTGTGGCAGGATTCTTCGGTAGGCTCAACTACTCCTATAAGGATAGATACCTCCTAGAATTGAATGGAAGGTATGATGGCTCGTCTCGCTTCCCCAAGGGGCAGAGGTTTGCCTTCTTCCCCTCCATGTCAGCAGGCTATCGAATCTCAGAAGAACCCTTCTTTCAATCTCTCAAGCCCTATATAAGCGATCTGAAGCTTAGGGGATCTTGGGGAACGATCGGGAACCAAGATGTAGGTCCCGATAGATTCCTCTCCGTCATGGAATCCGAAGAGGATAGTTGGGTAATAGACGGTCAAAAGACGCAATCCACCAAGATGCCTACTCTGGTATACCCCACACTGCATTGGGAAAAGGTCTCAACCTTGGACTTTGGATTCGATGCCAGATTCTTCAATAACGCCTTAGGAGTCACCTTCGACTGGTATCGTCGTACGACCAGTGACATCCTTGCTGAAGCAGACCTGCCGTGGACTCTGGGAGCCAATCCTCCCTACCAGAATATGGGAGAGCTGGTCACTCCGGGTTGGGAGCTGGCTGTGGACTACCATCACGAGTTTGACAACGGACTGTATTTGAACCTCACGGCGTCAATCTCGGACTACTTCACGAAGGTCACCAAGTGGACCCCCAACACTACCATGCCTACCTACGGCTCCGCAGGGAGAGGATGGTGGAGCACAGCCTACTATAAGGAAGGAATGATCCTCGGAGATATCTGGGGACTTACTTTCGATCGCTTCCTTAACGAGGGGGATTTCAATGAAGATGGCAGTTTCAAAAAAGGTGTACTCGATCAGTCTCAGGTCTTTCCGAAGAACTATCGGTATGCTCCCGGGGATGTACTCTACAAAGATCTCGGTGGTGAAGGTGGCAAACCCGATGGTAAGATCACCAAAGGGAGCACCGTGACTGAACCGGGAGACCTCAGTGTGATCGGGAATGCACTGCCCAGATACCACGTAGGGTTCAACCTCGATGCAGCTTTCAGGGGCTTTGACTTCAGTATGTTCCTACAGGGTGTACTTAAAAGAGACCTATGGGCAGCCGGAAACCAGGTACTTCCCGGATTCACCAGTGGCGAGCCTTACTATGAAGGTGCAGAGGACTATTGGACGAAAGATAACCCCGATGCCTTCTATCCCCGCCCAATGGTATACGGACAAGCTACCATAGGGAACTTCCAGGTCAATGACAGATATCTCCTCAATATGGCTTATCTGAGATGTAAGTCCCTTACTTTCGGATATACTCTGCCTCGTGAACTCCTAGCTAAGGCGCATGTGAAGAAGCTTAGGGTATACTTTACCGGAGAAAACCTCTTCACCTTCGATAAGGTTAAGCCTGCTATTGACCCGGAAATCGATATCCGTTTCGTGAATTGGAGCGCAGACCAACGCAACTTTGGGCGCAGTTATCCCTACCAGAAGTCCCTCTCCTTTGGGTTGCAGTTGACTCTCTGATTTCCTCACCTACCTATTATTCATATGATATGAAAGCAAATACAACAATATACTTCGGAGTCCTCCTTGCACTCATCTTCAGTAGCTGTGAGCGATTCCTAGACAGACCTCCATTTGACAAGCACTCTTATGATGACTACTGGACCAGTGAGTCTGCCATGAGGTCTTATGCACAAGATTTCTACTCCAACTTCTTTTTCGGTTATGGGGCAGACTATACCGTCTTTGGGGGATACTTCTCCGGAGATAATTATACCGATGACTTTCTGACGCTGGGAGGGGGCTATCGCACATTCCCCGTCACTGCTAAGACAGACATTAATGCTGTTACCGGTACCTGGTCTACAGGCTACGACATTGTCTTCAAGGCGAATGCTATGATGGCGAAGATCCCGGACTCTCCAATCTCCGAGGAGGCAAAGAATCACTGGATGGGTGTAGCACGATTCTTCCGTGCTATGGCATATAGTGATATGGCTATGGCTTACGGTGGGGTGCCCTATATCGACAGAGTGCTAGTGCCGTCCGACCCTAAAGATCGGGACGAACTCTTCAAAGACCGTGATCCCTATCTGTATGTAGCCAAGAAAATCCTTGAGGATTATGAATTTGCTCTGAAAAATGTCCGTGCCGATGATGGTAAACTTCAGGTCAATAAATATGTCGTAGGTGCCTACATGTCCCGTGACATGCTCTATCACGCCACATGGCTCAAGTACCATGGCTCCACGGTGGGTCCCACCTCTCAGAAAATCCCTGATGCTGAGCTGAAGACCCTCTTCCAGGGAGCTATTGATGGTGCCCAAGTAGTGATGAATTCAGGCAATTTCCATATCGGGAACTCCTACAACGCTATCTTCACCACAGATGTCTTGCCGGCAGATCCGGATATTGCAGGCGAAGTTGTATTCTACCGGGAGTATACGGACGGGGTCTCCACCAATGCCTTGATGTCCTACAACGCTACGGAGAATATCAATCATCTTGGGAGTGTGACCCAGAATGTCATCGAGAGCTACCTCTGCATCGATGGTCTCCCCATCGGTCAGTCTCCTCTCTACAAAGGGTCCCAAGACCCCAGCATCCGCTACTCCTTCCAAAATCGTGATCCACGACTCTACGACACAGTGGTGGATACGCTCAGGATCTTCAACTCAGGTCTCCATCCGGCAGGTGCATCTCCTACAGGATATGCACCCAAGAAGTTTCTCAACGAAGCATGGCTGGCTGCGGAATCTCCCTTCACGAAGAATAATAGAAGCCCTGCTGATGCTCCCACTATACGTTATGCTGAAGTGCTGCTCAACTATGTCGAAGCTCGGTACGAAATCTCCCGCGTGGGAGGAGCCCCCTTCACCCAAAATGATCTTGACCTGAGCGTCAACCAACTGCGTGATCGCAAACTCGTCAAGTGGGGTGAATCCAAAGACATGGCTCGATCCATGCCGAGAATGGTCTTGGCGGGCAATGGTATTACTGCCGACGGTATCCTCATCAATGATCCCGCACGTGATCCGGATGTGGACCCCGTACTGTGGGAACTCCGGCGCGAGCGCAGAGTCGAACTCATAATGGAGGGGCGTCGTGGAGATGACCTCCGACGTTGGGCGAAATATAAGTATCTCAACTCTGAGGATGAGATGGGTAATCCCGACATGACCTTCCTCGGTGCCTTCATCAAGGTCTCCGACTACCCGGGTATCAAGACGGGAGAAAATGGTGTCCGCCTCTTCAATCCCAAAGATCCCGGCAACTCTAATCCCAATGAGGGATATATCTGGAGACTGACTCAGAAGAATGTTCGGGTCTTCAAGGAAGGTGACCTCAACTACGAGCGGTACTACCTACGTGCCATTCCCGACAATCAGCTCACCAAGTATAAGGATAATGGCTATCAGCTGACCCAAAATCCCGGCTGGTAATATCCCTTATATAAGGTTACATAATGCATCCTCACTAAGGGTGCCACATACAATGAGACCCCTCGAAGCACTAAGCTCCGAGGGGTCTCTCTCAACATATTAAATTAATGAAGCATTGATTGCGTCCTTTTCAGGCGAGATTGGCGATCCACTTCTCGATACGCTCGTCCGTCTGATCACTTTCGTTGTCCTCATCCAAGCATAGCCCCACAAATCTTCCATTGCGTTCAGCCTTGGATTCGCTGTAGCTGTAGCCTTCGGTTGGGGTGCTTCCCACAAACGTGCATCCACACCCTTCCAGCTCATCATACAACAGACCCATGCCATCACAATAGGTGGTATCGTAGGAGGAAGAGTCTCCGAGTCCGAAGAGTGCCACCTTCTTACCATTCAGGTGGGGTTTGAGAGCGTTGACGAAGTCATACCAATCATCCTGCATCTCACCATCCCCCCAAGTCGAGGTTCCCAGGATCAGGAAGTCATAGGCATCAGCTTCCGCAGCATCTGCCGAGGAGATGTCATGCAGATCCTTAGGGTCAAGGTGAAGTGCTGCAGCGATCTTCTCTGCCACAGACTGGGTAGTTCCGGTACTGCTACCGTAATAGATTCCGGTTTTTGTCATTGAATTTTAGTTTATAAGTTAGTATCGTTAGCATAAACTCTCTATGGAGTTACAAATCTAGTAGATGACAGCTCGGACAGCAATCCCCATTTTTTGGGAAAAAGTCTGCTTTCTTCTACCTAAATATATGTAGGGCAGGAAAGAGCTTAGAATATCCGTTTCAAGTTCGATTTCTTATTTCCAAATAAAAAGGCGGGGTAATTAGGGTGTAGAGTTACCGACAAGGCTGACGGTTACTTTTTGTATCTTTGGGAGTAATGTGTCATTTCCTAATCTTGAATAGTATGCGTGCTGCTGACACCAAGAGGTGGTGGCGATATCTGGGGAGTCTGAATCCCTTCGTGGTATTGCTGGTGGTTGTGGTGATCACCATGTTGACACCCGGGGACAGTAGTCTCTATGCCCATCTCTCCAATAGCCGTATGATAGCGTCGATGGAGCGTGAGCGTAAGCAGCTCAAGAACGAGATAGATAAGAACCGTAAGCAGTTGGATGAGCTTAGATTCAAGAAAGATAAGCTGGAAAAATATGCGCGTGAGAAGTATCTCATGAAGGCAGAGGATGAAGATCTTTACCTCCTGCAAGAGCGCTAATCACAGGTTGCGTGGCGACAAAATACGATATAAACTCAATGATCAAGCTTCCCAAACGTACATTCAACATTCTCTTCTACCTTTCCCTTTTACTCATTATCGTGGGTGCCTCGCTCTATCTTTATCAGCGTGTGGTGGCGGGCTATCTGATGACGGTAGGTGGTGCTATGCTGGCAATATGCTTCGTAGCTATGGTGGATAAGTCTAGGCCACCAAGGGTGCGAAGACTCAATAGGATGGGCTTCTTCGGATCTTTGGCATATATCTGTGCAGGGGGGCTCGTCTTATCTCTCTCCAATGCTTGGATCCTACTATTTACGGTAGGGACCATCTTGGTAATATACAGTCTCCTAGTCCGCCCCACGAAACGTAAACGGCCCAAGAGTCATTAATCCTCAAGCAGACACTATCCCTATGACTAGGAACCTAGTTATCATACCGACCTACAATGAGATAGAGAACATCCGGAAGATCATTACGGCTGTTCTGACCTTAGAGGATGGCTTTCATGTACTGGTGGTAGACGATAATTCACCCGACGGAACAGCCAAGGAGGTAACTCGCATGATGGAAGAGTATCCCCGGAAGCTCTTCCTGATTGAACGTCCCGGAAAGTTAGGCTTGGGAACTGCCTATATCGAGGGGTTCAAGTGGGCGATCAGCAAGGGGTACGAGTATATCATCGAGATGGATGCTGACTTTAGTCACAATCCTAAGGATCTCCCTCGGCTGCTTGAGGCGTGCCGTGACCGGGGCGCAGATGTGGCTATTGGGTCGCGCTACAGTAAGGGTGTCAATGTCGTCAATTGGCCTCTGGGACGTGTCCTGATGTCCTACTTTGCCTCCCTCTACGTGAGACTGGTGACGGGAATGGATGTGCATGACTCCACGGCAGGCTTTGTCTGCTATAGAGCTGAAGTCCTCTACACGATAGATCTCGATAAGGTAATGTTCAAGGGTTATGCGTTCCAGATCGAGATGAAGTACACCGCCAAGCTATGCGGATTCACCCTCGTGGAGGTCCCCATCATCTTCGTGAATAGAGTCCTCGGAACCTCAAAGATGAACGGCTCCATCTTTGGAGAAGCTCTCTTCGGGGTGATCCGGCTGAGGATACGCTCCTTCACCGAAAAGTTTCCTAGGAAAGGCAGTCGGAGGCTGGCACAATACTCTGAGGACGAACATATTGAGAGAAGCTATTAATGAGCACTCTGTTAATAAAGAATGCCACCATTGTAAATGAGCATCGACAGTTTGTCGGATCGATATTGGTGACTGAAGGGCGTATCTCATCTGTGACGGATGGGTTTAATGAGAATATTGGAGGAAAACAACCGATGCCGGATAGGGTAGTAGATGCCGAAGGGCTGTTGTGCCTTCCCGGTATCATTGATGACCAAGTGCATTTCCGGGAGCCGGGGTTGACGCACAAAGGGGATATAGAATCGGAAAGTTTGGCAGCTATCATGGGGGGAGTGACCTCCTATATGGAGATGCCCAACACGCTACCGCAAACCACCACAATGGAGGCATGGGAGGATAAAATGGAACGTGCCCGCCGGAGATCTCATGCCAACTACTCCTTCTATATGGGAGCTACCAACGATAATATCCACGTCCTATCGGAGATGGACCTCCGGCATACCCCGGGACTGAAAGTATTCATGGGCTCCTCAACAGGTAATATGCTGGTGGATAATGAGGAAACGCTGAGGAGGATTTTTCAAGAATGTCCCATCATCGTAGCCATCCATAGCGAAAGCGAAGAGGTGATTCGGGCCAATCGTGCACGCATCGTAGCGCAGTATGGCGAAGATCCGGACATCTCCCTTCATCCCGTGATTCGAGACGAGAGGGCTTGCTACGAATCTACCCTCAAGGCAGTTAATTTGGCGAAGGAGACGGGGTGCAGGCTTCATATACTCCACCTTTCTACTGCTAAGGAGCTAACACTCCTGGATGGCGTCACGCCCCTTAACGAGAAGAATATAACCGCTGAAGTCTGTGTGCATCATCTCTGGTTTGATGACGAATCCTACAGATCTCTAGGTAGTAGGGTGAAGTGGAACCCTGCCGTGAAGAGTAGGGAGGATAGGGATGCCCTTCGCGAGGCAGTGCATAAGGGACTGGTGGATGTCATAGCCACCGATCATGCACCGCATCTCCTGAGTGAGAAATCCGGAGGGGCGCTGAAAGCTGCTTCGGGTGGTCCCCTGGTGGAGCATAGTCTCCCTATGATGCTGGAGTTGGCGAGTCAAGGAGTATTTACGGTTGAGGAGGTTGTGGACTTTATGTGTCACCGACCGGCAACGCTCTTTGGGGTGGTAGATCGAGGGTTTATCCGTGAGGGTTACCTTGCAGATCTGGTTCTAGTCGATCCCAACCGTCCCTGGGTACTGGATCAGTCCACTATTCACAGCAAATGTGGGTGGTCTCCGCTTGAGGGTGTCATCTTCCAAAATCGTGTCGTGATGACGATTCTCAATGGAAATATTGTGGTGGAGAATGGAAGAGTGATAGGAGGAATAGGTGCAGCCCAACCTCTGGAATTCAACCATCGGACTCGTAAACAATCCGCTCTATGAGATCAAGACTGGCGAGACTCTGTCTCACTTTTCTGATAGTGCTGTCTGCTCTCCCGAGTATGCCCTGTATTCAGGCACAGGTCGATATGGCACGTCAGCTGGAGGATCGTAATAGATCCAAGGAGTATGATGACAGTGATAAGGATAGGCATGGAAATCTCTCGGCGTATCAATTGGTGCGTAGAGTAGGGGATCTCAGACCGGCATTTGTGGATACTCTTAAACTCAACTATTACCGGAGAGCTTCGGCAGAGGGTCGTAGTCTGGCTGAAGCTTATACCGGATCATATTCTTCACCCTATCAGTCCAAGATCTATTTCGACCGACCACAAGACAGCTGGGGAGACCTCTTCTTCTTGATGCCCATCTCTCACCTTCTCTACAAAGGAGAGAGGCAGCGGTGGTTTGATACTAAGGTACCCTATACCTTCATGTCCTATAGCAAGAGTGGATCTGCAGATGACTCGGAGGAGACCTTTCACACCCTCTTCTCATCCAATTTTGGGAAAAAGTTCAATGCCGGGGGACAGTTTGACTACGACAATGCCCGTGGAGTATATGCCTTCAGTCACGTCAAAAATGTGAGCTACAGAATCTTCGGCTCCTACACGGGAGACCGCTATGAGGCTTTTCTAAGCTTTGGCAATACCAATGCGTTGATGGCTGAGAATGGAGGTCTGGAGGATGATAGATACATTACTCAACCGGAAGACTTCAGCGATGGGAGAAGGCAGGTTCGAAATGCCGACATTTCCACCCGGTTTACGTCTACATGGAACAGGCTGGTCTATGGTCATGGGAGGCTTTATCACCGCTATAGCCTAGGATTCCATGAGCAGGATTCCATAGTTCGCCCGGATACCACCATTATTCGAAAGACCTTTGTGCCGGTGACAAGCTTCTTCCACGAACTATCTTACGAGAAAGGGAGGCGGCACTTCTACTCTAGAGATCCGGATATGGTGACCCTCTTCCCGGAACCCGTAATCCCAAGACCCGGCAGAGCCAACTACTATCCGGATGACAGATTTTCACTCATCAAGGTTGATAATACCGTGGGGGTGCAGCTTCTTGAGGGCTTTCATAAGTGGGCGAAGATTGGAGTTGCAGCTTTTGTTTCGTTCGATTGGAAGCAGTACTTTATCCCTCCCTATATCGCTACTGAGCCCAATCTGACGAGGAGTGAGAATACTACCTACGTGGGAGGCAGGCTTCAGAGCAATAGCTTCAAATACTTCCGGTACAATGTACGTGGAGAAGTGGGTGTCGCGGGTGCCCAAGCCGGTGATGTGCTGGTTACCGGAGATGCATATACCTACGTCCCTATCATGGGTAAGAAGGTTGAGCTGAGGCTTGATGGCATGCTCAAGAACTCCAAACCCGGGTATCTCTTGAGGGAATATCGTTCTCCTCTCTATCAGTGGTCCAACGACTTCAAGATGACTCAGAGCCTTCGTGTAGGTGGTGAGCTGAGGCAGAAGGATTTGGGCAGTCGGGGGTATGCACACTTTGAGACCCTGCAGAATCCCATCTATGTCGGCATTGATGCTAAGCCTGCACAATATGAGGGCAATATGAGGATCCTCAGTGTGGGAGCTTCGCAGCTCCTCAGATGGAAGTTCCTGAACTGGGAGAATGAGGTGGCATGGCAGAATACCAGTGATCCTGCCGTGATCCCTCTGCCTGAGCTCAGTGTATTCTCCAGCCTCTATGCTAAGTTTTTGGTTGCTAAAGTAATGACCGTACAGGTGGGGGTGGATGCGAAGTTTCATACTGCATACTATGCTCCCTACTATGATCCTACTACTCAATTCTTCACTCCTCAAGGAGAGACAAAGATTGGAGGTGGTACTCCCCTGATGTCGGCATTTGTGAATGCTCATCTCAAGAGAGCGAGATTCTACGTACGCTACTACAACCTCAGTGCACAGCTCTTCAAGCCTAACTACTTCACCATGCCTCACTATCCGCTCAATCCTCCGCGCATAGTCTATGGTATTGCGATAGATTTGCGAAACTAAATATGAATTTCAAGTCGTTACGGGGATGGAGTTGGGTATTCAGTCTAGTGGTTATTTTGATTGCCACCTGGCTGGTCAGGCGCTGTGGTGAGGATCATCACAGATCAGAGTCTGAGACCACAAGTAGAGCTGAAGGTCCTCTCACTGTGGCTGTACTCCTCGCTCCCGGCAACTTTGAGATAGACTCGTTAGGGAATTTTGGCGGTATTCAGCATGACTTGATGGAAAAGCTATTGCCTGAAGTGCAGGTGAAGTGGCAACCCTTTACTTCCCAGGAGGAGGCTCTGAAGAGTCTTCAGGATCATGCTGTGGATCTATATGCCTCTTCCTACCCGATTTCCTCTGTGGGACTTCCCCGGAATACTCTTGCCACTAAAGCGATATACACTTCCGGATTTGCCCTAGTACACCGCAGAGATAGTGTGGACTGGCTCACGATCTTTCATGATGGATCCCCTGAGGTGTATATTCCGGAGGGCTATCCCTCGCTGAAGCAGACACTGGAGCATCTCAAAGAGCTCTCTTTCCCCTTGATGAAGGTGATAGAGGTGCCTGATGCTACTCCTGTGTCCCTCGTAATTGATGTCGCTTCCGGGAATAGAGACTTCACGGTTTGCGACCGTAAGTTGGCTACTGCCATATCACAATCTGTGGAGAATGTGGTGTTTGATGAAGATATAGCCATGGATATGTTCCAAGTGTGGCTGATCGATGAGAAGGATACTTTGCTGCTAAGTAGGATTAATGCCAGGATAGACTCCCTTGATACGGTAAAGAAGAGCGATGAAGTCTCTGCGAAATAGATGAATTGACAAGGATAAAGAATGACATTTGACGAATTTGAGCTGGACCCCGGAGTGTTGGATGGTCTGGATGCGATGAACTTTGTGGAGCCCTCTCCCATTCAAGTCAGGGCCATACCCGAGATACTTTTAGGAAATGATGTGATAGCTTGTGCCCAGACCGGGACGGGGAAGACGGCTGCTTTCGTGCTCCCACTGATCAGTATGCTGGCGTCGGGAGAGTATTCGCAGAACCATATCAACGCTGTCATCATGGCTCCCACCCGTGAGTTGGCGCAGCAGATCGACCAGCAGATTGAGGCTTTCTCATACTTTGTGGACGTCTCCGCTGTACCTGTCTATGGTGGTACCGGAGGAGCTGAGTGGGAACAGCAGAAGAGAGGCTTACGTCTGGGAGCTGACATGGTGGTTGCTACCCCCGGGAGGCTCCTCTCTCACCTCAATCTCCATACTGTAGATCTCAGTCATGTCAGCTTCTTCGTGCTGGACGAGGCAGATAGGATGCTCGATATGGGCTTCTATGACGACATCCTCAAGATCAGCAACCACCTTCCGGAGGGAGTTCAGACGATATTATTCTCCGCCACCATGCCTCCCAAGATCCGGAAAATGGCAAAGGAGATCATGAAACAGCCACGTGAGATCAATATTGCTGTGGCACGCCCACCGGAAAGCATCCACCAGACTGCTTACCTCTGCCACGGGGAAGATAAGACCGCTCTTCTCTTAGAAGTGATGAAATCTCACAAAGATGAGAGATGTATCATCTTCGTGGCTTCCAAAGAGCGTGTCAAGGAGATACGTCGCCAACTCTCTATGAGGGGCTATAATGTCAAGGAGATGCACTCGGATCTCGATCAGAATGTGAGAGAAGAGGTGATGAGAGACTTCAAGTCCGGGGTCGTCAAGCTTATAGTAGCTACGGATATCATAGCAAGAGGGATAGATGTAGACGATATTGACCTGATTATCAACTACGATGTTCCTACTGACCCGGAAGATTACGTGCACCGAATTGGTCGCACCTCTCGTGGAGTTCATCAGGGTGGAGCGGCGCTAACCATCGTTTCTGAACGTGATCTTCACTACTTCAAGCGCATAGAGGAGTTCTTGAGCTATACGATTTCTCCCAATGTTCTTCCCGAAGGTATCCGTCCTCTCTCTCAAAGTGCGACTGCACGGAGGGGATTCAAGCCTCGAAACTCTCGAAAAGGCAATGACCGGCGCAGGTCATCTTCATCTAATTCTGATAGATCCGGAGCCAAGAAACATCGCCGTAACCGATCATCCAAAGTAAATAAGGAACAATGACGTCCAACTTTGACCCTACGAGCATTGAGCGACTAAAGGAATTACTCTCTACACCTCACACTATTACACTCCTTGGACACGTCTCTCCGGATGGTGATGCCGTGGGATCCACTCAGGCATTGAGGATGGTATTGGAGAGTATGGAGCATCAAGTTACAGTTATCTATCCCACCCACTTTCCTGCCAGTTTCAGCTGTATCCATGGCACTGACCGGGCTGTCATCGGCAAGGTTGAGCGTGAGAGGGCACTAGAGTCACTAAAGTCTGCTGAGATTATCTTCTGCTTGGACTTCAATGAGCCCAAGAGAGTAGACTTTTTAGCCGATCAGCTCACAGACAGTACTGCCACAAAGATCCTCATTGATCATCATCTACATCCTGCTGACTTTGTGGATATCTCCTTCTCCTACCCAGAAGTTTCCTCTACCAGCCTTCTGCTGTATCACCTCTTGGGTGCTCTGGGTATGAATGATCGTATCCATAGAGATTGCGCTGAAGCCATCTATACCGGCATGATGACCGACACCGGAGGCTTTTCCTACAACTCCGAAGATCCCAGCATCTACACAACCATTTCTGACCTTCTGGAGAAAGGCATACGCAAGGACAGGCTCACCGCGGAGATCACACGTAGCTATACGGTGGACAAGATTCGCCTCAATGCCCATGCCATGCTCAACAACCTCAAGATCCTCCCCGAGTATCACACTGCCATCACCACTCTCACTCACAGAGAGAAACGGATATTCAACTATCAAGTAGGAGATACTGAGGGGCTTGTGAACGTCCCCTTGGAGGCTAAGGATATAGTCTTCTCCATATTTATCTACGAGGTGGAGAAGTTTTGCAAGATCTCTTTTCGCTCCAAAGGAGACTTTCCTACCAATAAGTTTGCCAGAGAATTCTTCAACGGCGGAGGGCATCTCAACGCTTCCGGTGCTGAGGTATATGCGCCTATATCCGAAGTCTATGACCTTGTCTTACAAGCTCTGAAGGTCTTCCATCCTACGGAGGAGGATATCCCTCATGATTGGTAAGTCTCCATCGCTGCCTTCCGATCTTTCGATCGATCCACTATTTCCGGACTCAACCTCTCAACCTCTCATCATTGCGGGTCCCTGCAGTGCGGAGTCCCGCCGGCAGACATTGGAGACAGCCTTGGCGCTGGATCCTTCACGTATAGATGTCTTCAGGGCAGGTATCTGGAAGCCTCGCACCTTCCCCGGGATGTTTGAGGGGCGAGGCGAAGTGGCGCTGAGTTGGCTCGCAGAGGTGAGAGAACGTACCGGAATGCGTATAGGAGCAGAAGTTGCCACTCCTGAGCATACTCGAAAACTCTTACAGATCCATCCCGACCTCATTTGGATAGGTGCGCGGACTACCTCCAACCCTTTTTATATAGAAGCTATCGCCAAAGAGTTGGAAGGACATGACGTCGCAGTCCTTGTCAAAAATCCCCTGGCACCCGATCTCAATGCCTGGGTGGGGACTATATTGCGGCTTGCGCGCAGAGGAGTTACACGCTTGGCTGCCATCCATAGAGGTTTTGCTGTAGAGCGTTTCAGTATCTATCGCAATGAGCCCCTCTGGCAGATGGTGGCAGATCTGAAGAAAATCCTACCTGCCCTCCCTGTCATAGCGGATCCAAGCCATATGGCGGGTAGGAGAGACCTTGTCGAGGCACTATCTCTCGAGGCTTTGCATCGCGGCTATGAGGGACTCATGATTGAGACTCACTGCTCTCCCGATGACGCACTGAGCGATGCCCGTCAGCAGATTACCCCCTCGGAGCTATCTCACCTCTTAGATCATTTGACGGATAGTGCATCGAATACATCGTTCACCCCCTTACAGAGCCTTCGTGAGCAGTTGGACCTCATAGATGAAAAGATTCTTCAGCTCTTGGCTCAGAGAAATGAAGTGGCTCGGAGAGTAGGGGAGTGGAAGGAAAAGCACAGTACCACTGCCTTCCAACCGGCACGTTATGAGGAGGCTTTGGATGCACGCATCACCCAAGCTCAGGGTCTGAGTCTTTCGGAAAAGCAGGTCCGACAGCTGTACGACTTACTACACGAATGGTCCTTGGAGATACAGCAAGATGTCATGAAGGACCCCAAAGATATTTCAGATCATGAAGATTGATCACAGCGAGATTCGTATATCCGGCATCAGATGCTATGCCCGTCACGGATTATTTGAGCAGGAAAGGAGAGTCGGAAATCTCTTCTTGGTGGATCTGGTAGTGCGATATGATGCCCTTGAAGGTATGGAAAGTGACACTCTCACAGGAACTATTGACTACTCCTTGCTCTACGACTTGGTTCGTACAGAGATGGATATACCCTCCGATCTTATCGAGAATGTGGCATACCGTATCCTCACACATATCCATGCGGAGTTTCCCGAAGTACATTCGGCAGAAGTCTCCATCACCAAATGTACCCCTCCCATACCCGGCTTTGACGCTGAAGGGGTCACCTTCACAGCTTCTGCACGGTTTTAGGGTCGATGAGTGACCCTACTTTCGCTGCTTCTTTATATCCTTGACCAGATTTTCCACCTTCGGACCACCCATGCTCTGCGCCATTCTAAAGTCTCTCAGGGCCTCTTTCTCATCCCCATACTTCAAGCGAATGGCGCCTCTGAGAAGGTAGTCACGGTAAGTAATATCCTTCCCCAATTCAAATATTTTTGATACATCCTTCGTAGCCAACGCCTTACGGTCCTGGTTCAGATACAACTGTGCTCTATGGCGGTAGGCTTCAGGGATATCCGGGTAGGTGGCAATGAGGTAGTTGTAGATCTTTTCAGCCTTGTCGGCGCTATCCTCCATACTCAAGTAGACACCCGCCAGGGTCAGCCTGGGAAGGTAGGCTTTGGGATTGTTCAGGATGATTTTCTCCAGATCTCTTTCCGCCCCCTCGAGCAGGTTCAGTGCCTGCTTCACCAATGCTCTATTGTAGCGGGCAGACTCTCGATCCGGAGATATCCTGAGTATGGCATCATAGTCGTGCAGAGCTTCAGTGTACCTCCCGGATAGTGTCAGTACCTCCCCACGCTTTTCGAGCAAAGCCAGTTCGGTAGGTTTGAGCGATATAGCCACTGAGAGCTCATGCAGAGCAGTAGCAGTATCTCCCTTTGCCAGAAAATGTTCTGACTTCAATCCGTGCAGCAGGTAGTTGGTTTCCGCGTCAGGTAGTATTTCCAGCGCTCTATTGAGATAGTAGAGAGCGCTGTCGGGCTGACCCTTCTCTGCCATCTCATAATATCTATGGATGCTCTCCTCATAGACTCGATTAAGGGGGGCTTGTGCCGCGGTAGAAATGGGTATCCACAGAGAACCCAAGAGTGCTAAAGCCGTGATTATCCGCATAGTATACTTATATTTGCCTCCAAAAGTACGCATTAAAGTTTTAACATTCTAAACTTCTCACTTCATGGACTACTCGAACATACGTATCGAAAATCAAACCCTCGACTATTGGTGGAACTATCTGGTATCCTTCGGGCTCAAGGTGGTGGCTGCCATTGTCATCTTCATCATTGGTCGCTTCTTGATTCGCTGGATCGTGCGCACCACTGATAAAGTCATGAAAAATAGGGGGATTGATCCTGCCGTCACATCGTTTGTCAGAAGTTTGCTCAATGTCACACTGCTCATCCTGTTGGGTCTGGCTATTCTCTCCAAGCTGGGTGTTGAAGTCGTCTCCTTTGCTGCCCTCCTTGCCTCTATGGGTGTTGCGATTGGTATGGCGCTCAGTAGTGATCTCAAGAATCTCGCCGGTGGCATTGTCCTCCTCATCACGCGACCCATCCGAGTGGGCGACTTCATAGAGACCTCTGCAGGAAGTGGTACCGTCAAGGAGATTCAGATCTTCCACACCATCCTACTCACCACGAACAATCAGAGACTCTACGTTCCCAATGGTGTAATGAGCTCTTCAGCCATCACCAACTACTCTATGGAGCCCATCCGGCGGCTGAAATGGATAGTGGGTGTAGAGTATGATACCGACGTGGCTGAGGTTCGTCAGGAGCTCGAGACGCTCCTGGCTGCCGAGAAGCGTCTTCTCTCAGATCCTGCTCCTGAGATTAATGTCGACAAGCTCAATGACAGCTCTGTGGATATCTTAGTCACGGCATGGTGTCAGCGGGGTGATTACTGGGATATATACTACTCCTTCAATGAGAAGCTCTACAAGGAGTTCAACGACAAGGGTATCTCTTTCCCCTTCCCCACTGTTACTGTCCACCGGAAGGAGTCATGAAGCGTCTTATATTCCTGGTTCTATCCTTATCAGTGATAAGTACAATAGGCTTGAAGGAGGCTTCTGCCACATGTGCTTCGGATAGTACATCGGTCTCCAAAGGATTTCGTTTCAGACTGAATAGCGGTGTGCCACGCCACCTGAAGTATCGCATCCTCACCGGAGTAGATGTCTCTGAGACGGGAAAGGCGCTTACAGCTCACTATTCGGGATTTAGTTTTGGTCCTCTCGGACTTGTGAGCTTGGATGAGAGTGCCGAAGGGGTGGGAGGTCACGTGGATCCTCGACGCTCCTTCCGATATGATTGGGGGTTCTTCGACCTCAAAATGAAGCTCAGTGAGATGCCCCTGACATTCGTTACCGGTCTGGGGATTCAGTTTGACCGTATCTACTTCAAACCACCCACCTATCCGACCACGGATGAGGAGGGGTACTTGACCTTCGTGAGCAAGGGTCAAAGTCCCATGCGCTCGCGTATACACATGACTCACCTGACCCTGCCCTTGATTCTGGAGACCAACTATTGGGGAGAACGTTGGGAGAGTCCCATCTTCCTCAACGCCGGTGTTGTTGCCAAGATACGTACCGCTGCCAGTGTGAGGAACTATCGAGAAGATGGAGAGAAGGAGAAAGTGGCGGGTGCCGGATCCTTCTGGCCCATCACATTCGATATCATCACCCAGATCGGATGGGATCACTGGGGTGTCATAGGTACCTACTCTCCCCTGAGTATATTCAAGAGTAACTCAGATCCTCGCATGGCAATCTGGTCAGTTGGGCTCAGATTCTATTGGAGCCAGCGATAACTAGTCAGACCGCGATCACATCCCTTCCAAATCCTTTCCGGGAGCGGGATTGAGAGGGAGTGTTAATATTTCGCCGAATTAGGGGGACATTTTTCTCGAAAAAAGGCGGGGTAATTCAAAAAAAACGTCCGAGTAATTTTTGAATTACCCCGCCTTTTTGTTTGAGGTATATCCGGAGGCATGAATGAAGGGTCAACTGAGTGAGGAAAAGTATCCCCAAATCATGTGGTAAGAACCCCCTTTTTTTCGTATCTTTGAATATATCGACAACGGAGCGCTGATGCTCCTTTTTGTTAGAAAATCTGCTGTATAAAAATCAAAGATAGACTTACGAATGGAAGAATTTGATAGTCAAGACAGAGTCATCAAGGTCAATATTGAAGACCAGATGAAGTCTGCCTATATAGACTACGCCATGTCCGTGATCGTCAGTAGGGCGCTTCCGGATGTGCGTGATGGTTTCAAACCCGTGCACAGACGCATACTTTATGGGATGAATGAGTTGGGCAATACGCCTGACAAGCCGTTCAAGAAGAGTGCAAGGACTGTGGGGGATGTGATGGGTAAGTACCACCCCCACGGTGATAGCTCTATCTATTTCGCCATGGTACGTTTGGCTCAGGACTGGTCTATGCGATATATGCTGGTAGAGCCTCACGGTAACTTTGGATCGGTGGACGGAGATAGCCCGGCAGCCATGCGATATACTGAAGCACGCCTGGCACCTCTGGCTATGGAGATGCTTGCCGACATCAATAAGAACACGGTTGACTTTCAGCCCAACTATGATGACTCCGGTCGCGAACCCACAGTCCTTCCGACACGTATCCCGAACCTTCTCATCAATGGCGCCTCAGGTATTGCTGTGGGGATGGCTACCAACATGGCTCCTCATAATCTTACGGAGGTCCTCAACGCTACAATAGCCTACATAGATAAGAGAGGGGATATCACCATCGAGGAGCTTATGGAGCATGTCCTCGCTCCTGACTTCCCAACGGGAGGGATCATCTACGGATATTCGGGAGTCAAGGATGCCTTTGAGACCGGTCGCGGTAGGATCGTGATCCGTGGTAAGGCAGAGATAGAGTCTGCTGCCCAGCACGAGCAGATCGTGATCACTGAGCTGCCCTATCTGGTGAATAAGTCTGAGCTGGTGAAGAATATCGCTGAGCTGGCTACATCGAAGAGGATTGAGGGTATCTCCAATATCGCTGATGAGACCAGTAGCAAGGTGGGCATCCGCATCGTGATAGATATCAAGAAGGATGCTCATGCCGGAGTAGTGCTCAATAAGCTCTACAAGATGACAGCTCTGCAGTCCTCCTTCAGTGTGAATAATATCGCTCTAGTGGATGGGAGACCCAAGCTGCTCAATCTCAAAGATCTGATCGGAGAGTTCGTCAAGCATCGCCATGAGGTGGTCATACGCCGTACAGAGTTTGATCTCGCCAAGGCTGAAGAGCGCCTCCACATCCTTGAGGGTCGTATCATCGCTTCAGACAACATCGATGAAGTGATCGCCATCATCAAGGCCTCCAACAGGCAGAGTGACGCCATTGAGAAGTTGATGGCTCGCTTCAATCTCTCTCAGATCCAGGCTCGTTCCATCGTTGAGATGCGACTGGGACAGTTGACAGCTTTGGAGCTGGATAAGCTGCATGAGGAATATGATGGTATCGTGAAGCAGATATCCTTCTTCCATGAGATACTCTCAGACGAATCCACCCTCTACCGCATCATCTCGGAGGAGCTTACGGAGATCATCCGCAAGTATGGAGATGAGAGACGCTCGGAGATCGTCTATGCCTCTGAGGATATGAATCCTGAAGACTTCTATGCCGATGAGGATATGATCATCACACTCTCTCACTTTGGATATATCAAGCGTACCCCTCTGGCATCCTTCAAGGCTCAAGGACGTGGGGGAGTGGGATCCAAGGGGTCTGATACCCGTGAGGAGGACTTCGTGGAGTATATCTATGGTGCCTCCATGCATGCCACATTGCTATTCTTCACAGAGCAGGGTAAGTGCTATTGGCTGCGAGTATTTGAGATACCGGAAGGTTCACGAACTTCTAAGGGTAGGGCAGTACAGAATATCTTGAATATCGATAAGGATGACAAGATCACGACCTGCCTGAGGGTGAAGAACCTGACTACAGATGAGGAGTTCGTGAATAGCCACTATGTCACCTTTGTGACCAAGAATGGGACCATCCGCAAGACCTTGCTGGAGCAATTCTCCCGTCCTAGGTCGAACGGTATCATCGCGATACAGCTCCGAGATGATGACAAGGTGGACTCCGTCTTCCTCTCCAACGGCAAGTGTGAGATCGTCATAGCCACCCGCAATGGGAAGGCCATCCGTTTCCATGAGTCTATCCTACGTACACAGGGACGTCAATCCATAGGGGTGCGTGGTATCAGGCTGGATGAGGATGGTAAGGATGAGGTGGTAGGAGCCGTCTCCATCAAGTATCCCGAGGAGGAGACTATCCTCGTAGTCTCTGAAAATGGTTATGGCAAGAGATCTGATATCGAAGGCTATCGTATCACCAACCGTGGTGGCAAAGGGGTGATCACACTCAAGGTGACAGAGAAGACCGGTGATCTGATCAAGATCTTGAATGTCACCGATGAGCATGACATCATGATCATCAATAAGTCCGGTATCACTATCCGAACACATGTCGAGGATATTGCCACACAGAGTCGCAATACGCAGGGTGTTCGTCTGATAAATCTTGAAAAGAGAGAGGACGAAATCGCTTCCGTATGCCGAGTGCCTCGTGAAGAAGAGGAGCCTGAGGAGGATGAATATGTTGACGACCTAGAGCTCTCGGAAGAGATGGAGGGTGAGTCTCCTGAGTCTCCTGATGATAATGAGGACACTTCGGGAGACACCTCTGAAGAGTGATTCGATTAGGTACACATTTATACCGTTAGATTGATGAGCAATCATATTTATAGAAGAGCATCCTTAGTGGTGCTCTTCGTCGTAGGGTGGACCACGATCCTTTCGGCACAAACCTTTCGGCGCCCGACTGTAGCTAGTCAGAATAACAATATTATCGTAGAGCAGGTGGATCTAACCCCTACAGAGACGATCGTAACCCTCAGGGTGCCTAGGGGAGGAAGGAATGCTACCGTATCCTTCAGCTCTGCAACAGTCATGATCCCGTGCAATGCTATGGACTTAAATTACTTGAGGGGTCGTATACTGGAATATCCCAAGTATGAGGTGCCTTCGGGGCAAATGGCCCTCTATGTCCGCGTCTATAAAGAGACAATGGCGCGTGTGGAGGAGGGGAGGAAGATGATGAGTGACAAGGGAGTCCTCATCCGTAGCCTCTCTCCCGATAAGCTTGATGTCGTGTATGATATCTCGGCTCAGGAACATGAAGGGTACCTATTCAAAATGCACTTCGATCGTCTTCCCTATGGGTGTGAGGAGTTTTATATCAGAGAGGTGAAGAAAGATGGTAAGGAATGGGTGGGGATAAAGGTGTCCAATCCCAATCCTGAAGTACCTAATCTAGACCTCACTAGGATAGATCTCAAAGGGATCCTCCTAAGCCAAAATGATGGGATAACCGGAATATACGAGGAGATCTCAGGAAATAAATTCCGGCTGGCATGCATTAAGGTAGAAGAAATATATATCCTGGTATACTTGGGAGGAGGATCTCCCGAGGGCACATGGAAGCCCGGAGACATCAAAGCGGTTCTGCGTCCCACTGCTACTGCGAGACTATTCAAAGGAGAGTGGATCTTGGCAAATAAAACACCCACTAGCGATGCCTATTTTGCGTTTGATGGTGTAAGTATGAAGAGTGTGGTCGCCGGTAAAGAAAGTGCATATCTGAAGACCTTCCCGCCTGCGGGATCTTCTAATAGCGAGTCCGTCAGCAAGGAGTGGTCGGGGACAGGTTTTGCACTGAACAATGGGTACATTGTCACGAATCATCACGTGATAGAGGGTGCACGAGAGATCAAGATTCAGGGTATAAACGGGGACTTTTCCACCCTATATAACGCTAAGGTTGTGGCAGGGGATGAAAAGAATGACTTGGCTATCCTCAAAGTGGATGATGCGAGATTCAGCGGATTTGGTAAGATTCCCTACGCCCTCAATACTACGGCAGAGGTGGGTGAGGATGTCTTTGTATTGGGGTATCCTCTCACCGTGACCATGGGCTATGAAGTGAAGCTGACTACGGGGGTGGTCAGCTCTTTGACGGGATTTCAGGGGGATGTCTCACTCTACCAGATCTCCGCGCCCATCCAGCCGGGGAATAGTGGAGGACCATTATTCAACAAGGAAGGAAATCTGATCGGCGTAGTGAGTGCCAAACATAAGGGTGCAGAGAATGTGAGCTATGCCATCAAGGCATCTTACCTGAATGAACTGATACGAAGTGTGGCACCCAATGCAGCCCTATCTCCAACAAAGACTCAGGCTCCGTCCCAACTCACGGAAAGAGTGAAGCAGAGAAAGAACTACGTCTTCTACATAAGTTGTAGCAGATAAACCCCCACATGAATTTGACGTCGCAAAAAGTAGATGCCCCATCAGATATTGGTGTCTATTGATGTCCGTAGAGACACCGGATATCCTTACTCTCTGCGATTTTGCATATATTTGGGGTGTATAGATAGACAGATATCACTAACATTAATAACAGTAGAAATATGAAGAGATCAATCATTATGGTAGCTCTGTGTCTCACGCTTGCTGTTCCGGGTTTCGCTCAGTCCCGTGCAGTAAAGCAGGCAGAGAGAATAGCAAAATCTGATAAGCCTGACTACAAGATGGCTCGCGAGCTGATCGGTCAGGCTTTGACCAATGAAGAGACGAAGTCAGACGCCAAAACTTGGTATGTCGCTGGGCTTATCGAGCAAAAGCTTGTGGATCAAAATAAGATCAACATGGCTCTCGGTAAGGAGTACAATGAGGAACAATTCTACGATGCCCTCAAAGGTATGGTGGACTACTACCTCGTGGCTGACTCCCTGGATCAGCTTCCCAACTCTAAGGGGAAAGTGCGTAGAAAGTATGACAAAGAGATCAATAAAGCCCTCTCTGAAAACACCGGTTTCCTCGTCAATGCCGGATCCTATTACTTCGATAATAAGAACTTCGATAAGGCTCATGAATACTTCCAGAAGTATCTGAAGATGAAGAAGCACCCTATGTTTGAGGGAACTCCTATGGCGGCTGAAGACTCAATGTCCATGCAGATAGGGTTCTTCTCAGCTTATACTGCTTCTCAGATGAAGGACAATCATGATGCCGCCATCAAGGAGTATGAGGCAATAAAGAATGTGCCCTTCCGTCAAAGTGACGTATATCAGCTCCTGGCTCAGGAATATCTCAATGTCCAGGACTCAGCAAGCTACGTGAATACTCTGCAGGAGGGTGCTAAGGTCTTCCCACAGGATAAGTTCTTCGTCTTTAACTTGATCAATATCTACATCCGTAATGGTGAAAATGAGAAGGCCAAGGATTTCCTCGAACAGGCTCTGAAGGATGATCCACAGAATGTTCAGCTCTACAATGTCCTGGGTACCGTCTATGAACAGGGCTTCAAGGATCCTGTCAAGGCTGAAGAACAGTTCAAGAAGGCTCTTGAAATAGATCCTAACTATGCAGATGCTGTCATCGGTATGGGACGTATATACTACAATCAGGCTGTGCAGATCCAGAGTGAAGCAAATGCTCTGAACGATCAAAAACGCTATGACGAGCTGAATAAGCAGGCGAAAGAACTATTCCAGAAAGCTCTTCCCTTCTTCGAAAAAGCAGTCAACTTGCAGCCTGATAACTCTGAGTATATGATGGCACTGAGGGGTATCTACTACAACCTCGGCATGAATGACAAGGTGGCAGAGATCGAAAAGAAAATGGGTACCAGTGCTGAGTAAGCACAGTCGCATTTTGTGAATCTTCATTTATATGACCTTTGGGGTGTGACTCTGGTGAGTCGCACCCTTTTTTCGTAAATGTGTTGTCATATGGATAAAAGGTATTTGGTATTCAATCCCGGGTATGAACCCTCTCTGCAAGTCGGCAGAGCCGGTTATACTCCTCCCCTCATGGTGAAGAGGTTCAGGAGGGATCTTGGCTCCTTGATGTTTCTCCTAGGAGATCCTGAAGATATTCTCCTTGAGGAGGGTATGCCAGCCGGCTCAGATGGTTCGTTTATGCCTTGGGGATGGGCACCTGACCCGGTGTGTCTGGTGGGAAGATATACGCTTGAGGAGATGAAGTACCGGGGATCGCGTGCCAGAACCGGAGATTTGGTGAAGCTCTTGCTAGAGAAAAATCCCAATATCTTTGAGTCCATCACCCTTCCGCAGGTCATGTCTTCGGGCAATATCCCAAAATTCTCCGAGCTCCCTCAGACAGTTGGCTGGGTAGTCAAGGAGGAGTTCTCGTCATCCGGCAGGGGCGTCCACTACTTTCGTGACGCTCAAGATCTCAGAGATCGCCTGAAAATGAGGCATGGAAATGACTTTTTCCTTGAAACCCTTTTTGATAAAGTAGAAGATCGGGGGTACGAATTCTCCAGGGATCCCGGTGGGAAAATATCTTATGTGGGTCCCTCAGAGTTTCTTACTTCGGGAGGAAGGTATGTAGGGAACCGCCTCAGACCGATAGATAAGGTGGAGTCTGACTGGCAAAAGATGGACACTTTCCCTACTCATTCAGAATATCTGGAGGCATTGATCACAGGGTTGCAGCAGCTGGATCTCGGGAGATACTCGGGATTTTTGGGCGTAGATACTATCGTATATCGGGATAGTGTGGGCGTTATGCGCCTCCATCCATGCATAGAGATTAACGTTCGTCCTACCATGGGGCATTTGGCTTTGGCGCTAATAAAGAAGTGCCCGTCAAAGAATTTTGACGGACACTTCGAGATTATCTATAGAGCTTCAGGGGAGTGCAGGGATATCCTAGAGGGATATCAGCCGGCAGATCTGAGGGATCCTTCCCTGACTTTTACTTCGGGGAGGTATTATCTCACACCGATCCTTCCGGAAACTAGGTTTGTAGCTACTGTTAGGCTCTAAACTATTCCCGTAAATCCCATGAATGCCATGGAGAGAATCCCTGCCACAATAAGGGCAATAGGGACGCCCTTGAGAGCTTTCGGGATAGCAGTCATGGCGAGTTGCTCTCTGATCACGGCAAAGATGATGAGTGCCAGGGTGTAGCCTAACGCTGTGGAGAAGGCATACATGATGGACTGACCTAGATCAAAGTTCTTCTGAATGACCAGAATAGCCACCCCGAGAATGGTACAGTTGGTGGTGATCAGGGGGAGAAAGACACCCAAAGCCTGGTAGAGTGCCGGCGATACCTTCTTGAGGATGATCTCTACCATCTGCACCAAGGCAGCGATCACCAAGATGAAAGAGATGGTTTGCATGAAGCCCAGTCCGTTCGGATCCAGGATAAATACCTGAATTAGGTAGGTTACCAGAGTGGCTATCACCATCACAAAGGTGACGGCAGCTCCCATTCCTAGCGCCGTAGAAAGCTTCTTAGAGACTCCGAGGAAAGGACAAATCCCCAGGAATTGCGAGAAGACTATATTATTGACAAATATCGCAGAGATGAAGATGATTAAGTATTCCATAGCTGTGCTGGGGTTTGAAGTTAGTTAGCCTTCCTGATTCTGTTCATCAACGCGATCATGTAGCCTAGGACTATGAAGGCTCCCGGAGCGAGGACGAATATCAATGCACCATAGTTTTCGGGTATAAGCTCCCATCCAAAGATTTTTCCGGTACCCAGAAGTTCTCTAATAAGCCCCAGTATTGTAAGTGAAAGCGTGAATCCAAGCCCCATACCGAGTCCGTCCAGAGCAGAATCAAAGATGCCATGCTTGGCAGCGAAGCTCTCCGCTCTACCAAGAACGATACAGTTCACCACAATCAACGGAATAAAGAGTCCCAAAGACTGGTACAATCCCGGAGCATAAGCCTCCATACACATCTTCACGACTGTCACAAAGGTTGCTATCACTACGATATATGCCGGGATACGAACCTTATCGGGAATGAGATTCTTCAGAAGAGATATGACGGCATTGGAGCATATGAGGACAAACATGGTCGCCACTCCCATACTCATACCGTTGATGGCAGAGCTAGTAGTTCCCAACGTAGGACACATCCCAAGGAGAAGCACTAGGGTGGGATTCTCGTTGATCAATCCATTGGTAATTATCTTTAGTTTATTCATTGCGCAGGATATTGTCAGACTATTGATTTGATTTATCGTCCTCACTGCCACCTTGAAGGTAGATCTTGTAGGCTTGGATCGCTTTATTGACCGCATTCAGGAAAGCGCGGCTAGAGATAGTCGCTGCCGTGATGGCATCCACACTGCCCCCATCTTTCGAGACCCTCAGAGGAGCATCGCTGATGGCTCTTCCGAGAATGGAACGGTTAGCCGTTTCATCTCTGAACCATTTACCCATCTTATCTCCCAGTCCCGGCGTTTCATTCATCTCAAGCACAGAGTAGTCCTTGATGGAGCCATCCGCATTGATACCCACCAGCACACGGACATCCCCTCCAAAACCATTGTGAGAGATAGATTCCACGGCAACTCCCTTGAGTTCACCATTCATCTTGGCGGGGTAGATCGTCAGACTATCGCCATTTACAGTTATTTGTCGAGTTTCATCCAGAGGGCTGTTGTCAAAGTCCGGAGTAACTTCTCCGATAGCAGCCTCCAGTGCTAGCACTTTAGACTCAGCAATGACCGTCGAAGTCTTGGTATCGACGAAAGACAATATTGCTGCTGCCACGAAGCAGATCCCTGTGAGGGAGAGCAGCATATTGGGAAGAGTTGAGGAAAGCTTTTTCATAACTATTTGTCGCCAAAGACTTTGGGTTTCATATATAGATTAATGAGCGGAGTGAAAGCATTCATGATCAGGATGGCGAAAGACATCCCTTCAGGATAGGCTCCAAAGAGACGAATCACCATGGTGATAAGCCCGATAAATACTCCGAATAGCAGCATGCCGCCCTTGCTCATCGGCGAAGTGACGTAGTCCGTTGCCATAAAGATAGCTCCCAGAAGAACACCTCCCGTAAGAACATGTACCAGACCCGGCGCATAGATCTCCGGAGAAACTTGATGCATGATCTCACCAAAGACAAAGACGGTAACAATGACAGCTACCGGAATATGCCATGTGATGATCCGTCGGATGAGCAGGAAGGCAAATCCCAGCAAGAGAGCTATAGCACTCACTTCCCCTAAGGATCCACCAATATTACCCAGCAGGAGATCTGTGGTTTGAGGGATCTGGTCCAAGCTTAGGTCCGGAGCATGATGGATGATCCCCTTCATCAGACCCAGCGGTGTTGCCCCTGTGGTAGCATCTGTATAGCTACCGAGCTGGTGAGGCGTGGGCCAGGTAGTCATCTGTGCCGGGAAGGATATCAGGAGAAGGATACGTCCCAGTATGGCGGGGTTAAAGATATTGTTACCCAACCCCCCGAAAGACATCTTTCCAATGGCTATGGCAGCAAAAGCACCAATCACCACGATCCATACAGGGAGGTTGGAGGGGAGGTTGAGAGCGAGGAGAAGACCTGTGATAGCTGCAGAGCCATCCGTTATCGTCAGACGGTCAAGCTCGAGGAGATACTTTGCTATGAGAAACTCGAAGAGGACACAGGATACTACGGAGGTCAGAGTTACGACTACGGCTCCCAGACCGAAGAAGTAGAATGAGGCTAGCAATGCCGGAATCAGCGCTATGATGACTCCGTACATATTTCTCTCTATAGAGTCTCCGCTATGAATATGAGGCGACGGTGATACAAGTAATTGACGTCCTTCCATATGGTCTTATGATTTTCTTGATCTGATGATTCCCATTACGGTCTGTTTCCCGATGCGTATTTGATCCAGAAGAGGTCTGTTGGCGGGACAGGTAAAGCTACACGACCCACACTCGATACAGTCAAATATGTGACCTGCTTCTGCTCTATCCCAGGCTTTGAAGACGGTATCACGCATCAGGAAGGCGGGATTGAGACCCATCGGGCATACCGATACGCACTTCGCACACTTGATGCAGTTGCGCATAGGTTTCCTCTTAGTTGTAGCCCTGTCCAGCAGGAGGATGCCACTCGTACCCTTAGTTACAGGAGCATTTATGGTAGATATGGCTCTCCCCATCATCGGACCACCCGAGATGATCTTGGCAGTATCCTCAGGTTCACCCCCTGTTGCTGTTATAAGAGAGTCAATGGGCGTGCCGATACGCACCTTGAAGTTGGAGGGCTTAGTGAGATGCTTTCCGGTGACTGTCACTATTCGTTCCAGCAGTGGTTTATGCTTTTGTACTGCTTCATATACGGCGAAGGTCGTACCTACGTTTTGCACGATCGCTCCTACTGAGATTGGCAGAGCACCGCTACCTACCATCTTGCCGGTGACAGCATGGATTAGCTGTTTCTCCCCTCCTTGGGGATACTTGACTTTCAGCGGAAGGATCTCTATGCCCTGATATTCTGTGGCTTTTGTCCGGAGCAGTTCGATGGCATCCTTCTTATTGTTTTCGATACCTATCACCGCTTTAGAGACACCCGCAGCCTTCATGAGGATCGAGGTGCCTATGAGTATCTCATCAGGATGTTCCAGCATCAGTCTGTGATCCGCCGTGAGGTAGGGTTCACACTCTACACCGTTGATGATGATGACCTCTGCCTTTACATCCTTCGGGGGCATGAGTTTTATGTGTGTGGGAAAGGTAGCCCCCCCCATGCCCACGATACCGCACTGAGCGAGGGTATCGATGATCTCTTTAGGATCCTCCGGGGTGCTCTTTACCAATGTCTCAGATCTGTCTATCTCGGGCTCCCATTCATCGTTGCCATCCGCTTCGATGACGATCACGGGCTTACGGTATCCTGATGCATCCACTATCTCGTCCAGCTTAGATACCTTTCCGGATACGGAGGAGTGAATGTTTGCTGACACAAAGCCGGAGGCTTTAGCGATGAGAGTACCCACCTTCACCATATCACCACGCTGTACCACGGCGGTTGCGGGTGCACCTATATGCTGTCCGAGGGGGATATATACTGTCTTGGGCAGAGCCAATTCGGTAATGGGAGTGCCGGAGGATAGTTTGTTTTCCGGAGGATGAATTCCACCTTTTCTAAATGTCTTGAGCATGGTTCGTACAAATTGAATGGGTGTAAGTCAGTATCATCATGGTTACATTGCAGGGGAGGAAGGTGTCTGCACGGGCGCTGAAGCATTGGCAGCCGCCGCTTCCGCTGCTGTAGGAGTCTTGCGTGCAGGGAAGTTGAGCTCATGGATAGCACCTGTGGGACAGGCAGATACACACTTGCGACACAGTCGACACTTCATGTGATCGATGTAGGCGAGATTATTGGCGATGGTTATCGCATCGAAGTTACACTCCTTGAAGCACTTAGAGCAACCGATACATGCATTGTCACACGACTTTTTCGCGACGCCTCCCTTGTCCTTATTGACGCAGGAGACATAGATACGTCTCGACTTGGGACCCTTCTTTCGGAGTTCGATGATCATCTTAGGGCAAGCCTTGACGCAGGCACCACAGGCAGTGCACTTCTCTTCGATCACCTCCGGCAAGAGAGTCTCAGGATTGATATGGATCGCATCGAAGTCGCAGGCAGCGACACAGTCCCCCAGTCCGTGGCATCCGTAAGAGCAGCCGGTTTCGCCCCCATATAGGGTTGTCGCCACCTTGCAGGATTTGGCGCCATCGTAGCTATTGATCCTCGGACGCGCCTCACAGGTCCCGTTACATCTGACGACAGCTACAAGGGGATCGGACTTGGATGCAGACCGCCCCAGGATCGCAGCCACCTTCTCCATGGTCGCATCGCCTCCCACAGGGCAGTAGAGACCATCCAGTGTGTCGGAGGAGACACATGCTGCAGCAAACCCGGCACAGCCCGGATAGCCACATCCCCCGCAATTAGCTCCCGGGAGAGCCTCCTGCACCTGCTCCAGGCGTGGATCTTCAACTACATTGAACTTCTTGGCTACGGTGAATAGCAACACAGCTCCTAGGGCACCGACTATGGATAAAAATAATACTGTAAATAGCATGAATACTAATACCTAAGATAATTTGCGTGTAATATGGAAGCTGAATTTTCGGGAAAAGTGTGGGCGCATCATATATAGGAGGAGGTAGTATACCACCAAGACACCTAGGCATATGAGTGCGGACAGCGCTTCGCCGACTGAATAGTGTAGCAGGATTGGGAGGAGCAGCAGGAGCATAGCCAACGGGAGAACAAAAGCCCATAAGGTGGCTACCAGTCCTTGGCGCTCAGAGTAGTGAACCTCAACTTGATCACCGACACTCAGATCATGCGGATAGTGAGTGGAGGTGATAAGCATGTGCTTCTCATCTATGGCATTGCATGCCCCCTTGGCATGGCACTCCTTGCAGGCTGCATTCCTGACGAATTCAACCTCAATTCCATGACCCGTGATGGCTTTCACAATGCCTGTTTTGCAGTCCATATTAGATAAGTAGGATCGGTTTTTCTACTCCTGTGCCCGCAGGGGGCACGCTGTGGCTACAAATGTACCGAATTATTGTTAGGAAGAAAACAAATAACAAGGATGAAATACCCATTTTAGAGGTGTTTCATCCTACAAGTGTTACGTTATCTCACGAATCCATATGACGAAAGCGTTCATAGGTTGAGAAGTTCTTTGATATCCTCCATCTCCTTCTGCATGCGCAGGTCGGTATCCAGAAGATTGGAGATCGCTTTGCAGGAGTAGATGACGGTGGAGTGGTCTCTATCCCCAATCCTGCGGCCGATAGCCTTGAGCGCTTCGGAGGTGTACTCCTTGATCAGATACATGCTCAGCTGCCGAGCTAGGGTGACATCCCTCTTACGACTCCTCCCCAGGACCATATTGCGATCTACGTTGTAGTAGGCACAGACTACCTTTAGGATCTCTTCAGGGGTTATGCTTTTATCCTCTATGCCAATGGTCTGTGCCATCACCTTCTTCGTGATCTCCAGATCTATGGGGTGCTGCTGAAAGACTGCGTGTGCCATGATTGAGGTCAGCGTTCCTTCGATATCTCGCACGTTCTTGTCGGCATGTTTGACGATGAACTTGAACACGTCTTGAGGCAATTCAATATCATTCTCATACATCTTCGCCTCCAAGATCTGCTTCCTCAGTCCGGGATCGGGGCGCTCTATTTCGGTGGTGAGTCCCCACTTGAGTCGGGTGTAGAGCCTATCTTCCAGCCCCTTGAGCTCTACCGGAGGACGATCCGAAGCGATCACAATCTGTCGTCCCAGTTGCTTCAGGTTGTTGAAGATCTGGAAGAATGCATTCTGTGTGCTCACCGCATCTGCCAGCTCCTGGATGTCATCAATGAGGAGTACGTCGATATTTTGGTAGAAGTGAATGAACTTTTCGGGATTCTTCCTCCGGATAGCTGCCTCCACATACTGTAGCTTGAAGATCTGTGCAGGCACGTAGACGATCCTTGTCTTGGGGTCCCTCTTTTGGATCTCGTTGCCAATAGCGTGAAGGATATGCGTCTTGCCAACCCCGGATGCTCCGTGTACGAATAGGGGGTTGAATGAGGTCTCTCCCGGCTTCTCTATAATGCTCACTGCTGCAGCGTGGGCTGTACGATTGCATATACTCTGATAGAAAGTCTCCAGTGACATCCGTGGATCCAGGTTCGACTTGAATCCCCTCTGCTGAGTCGTGGGTGTGGTGATGGACGGAGTGGACTGATCCTTGCGGGAGTGTCCATTGCTGTAGATCGCATGGGTAGAGTCCGTAAGGATCTGGTAGTCTAAGGATATCTGAGTTCCGAAGGAGCGTCCCAGTCCCTCCCGAAGCACATCGAGATAGTCATTCTCGATACGCTCATAGTAGTATTGAGAGGGGAGTCTCAGTGTCAGTACATTGTCCTTGAAGCTTATGGGTGTAATGGGTTTGAACCACATGTTAAATTCATGTGACGAAGGAACTAAAGTGCTGGCTATATCTAGAAAGCTACGCCATGTAGCATTCAACTGGGCATCCATCTCTCTGGGTTTCTAATTCTGAGTCTTTCTGCCGTGCTATCTATCTTGCAGAAGGCGTGTGCTAGGGGGCTCCGAAGACCTCCCCTAATTCCTGCTGTAGATAGCCGGTGAATGCAAAGGTTACAATTCGAGTCGAGAAAAAAAAGTGCAATTCCTCTTGCATTTCCGGATTATCGTAGACTTCAATGACTTAGATCTAACCTATTCTGTTTCAGTAGATAACCGTTTCGATGAGGGGTAACCCATTGAATATGTGTCAAGTAGAGAATTGTCATGATAAGGTTAATGTGTGTTATTAATCTGAAATGGCAGACTTTTGCCATTTTGTCACCTCATGAGCCGGTTTTTTAGATCGATGAAGAGGGTCTATTCTGAGTGGCAAATTCATGGACTGCAGTCCTTACCCGTATGCATTACGAAGAAATACAAACCCGGATTTATGGAACTTTCGCAGAGATAATTTGCCCTTAGAAATTCGATTTTGTACTTTGCTGATAAACAGACACTTATGTTTCCTCCGAAAAAAGGCGGGGTAATTCAAAAAAAAACGTCCGACTAATTTCTACATTACCCCGCCTTTTTTCGGATAAAAAGTAGGGGTAATTATTTGTGGGGTGGTGACATGATATATTGTATGGTCAGGAGTGTATGAGAAAAGGGTATAGATCCCTCATATGGCTTGGGACTTGTCAGGATTCCACTTGGAGAAATCGAACTTGTCCCTCTCGAAGTTGGCACGGACATATGCGTTAAACGGCTGTCCCTGCTTGTCTTTCGCCTTCCATATAGACCGTTCCGCCTTTCTTGAGCTTGGCTTGCTCTTCCGGAGAGATCTCACATCCCAACAACTTCTTGGGTATGCGGACTCCTTGTCGATTCTCCTGAGTTTCCGCTTTATGGTTTTCCTTTCCCTGTTCTTGTTTTTGGGGGCGAGTCGAAACGTAATTCATTCGCCCGCTTGTCGGCATTGAAATGCTTGCCCGTTATGGAGGTCATATCCTCCACATCGATGCTTTTGCCTTCAGTGAGTTCCTTCTTCTGCTCTTCGCTCAGCTTCACCCCTTTGATTTCATCGGGGATACGTATCCTGTCGGCACGCAGGGCAATGATGTCGTGGGTCAGGCGGTCGATGCTCACGAAACTGCGGGTAGATTTGTCGTTATTTGGGAAAGTCAGTTCCACGGTACGACCGAGATTGCCCGTTTCTTCGAGGGCTTTCTTATCCTCGTTGGTTAAGATATGCCCGAAGAATTCCCGTTCCAATTGAGGTGCCTTGCGAATGGCGTGGACGACGGGGATAAATGCACCGTCACCTGTCGCTCTCAAAGAAAGGCAAGCGTCGGTATAAATGGAGACTTCTCCGATTATGATACTGATGGGAACAAGCTGTGTCTTGCGGTATTGAAGCAGGTCGTCCAGTGCCTTGCCTTTCTCCGGACTCTCACGGGTTACGCCCATTTGTTCAAACTGCTCCCATCTCACCTTATCTGGATAAATCTCTTGAAAGGATTGTTGTTGTTATCCTGCAAAGTCCGCAGTATGGATAATAAAAGCTGCTCTTTTTCTTTTGATGAGTAAATGTAATTGCTTATATTCGGAGCATCAAGCCAATAATCAACCTAACGTATGAAATTGGATAAATACACCATAACGCAGTGTCAACAGTCTGTTCAGGAGCTTGCAGGAGAGTTTTCTCGATATAAAGAGAGCTACAGCAATGAAACCGGGCAAATCTATTGGAAAGAGACCGCCTCTGCGGTTGCATCCAAGATGTCTTTGACGAGTCATGCCAACTCTCGCATGATCAGTTTTGTTTCAAATGATTATCTCGGGCTCTCCCAGCATCCGCTCGTACAAAGCGATGCGATCAGAGCCATCAATCAACCGGGGACAGGTTTTTGTGCTGCGCCCAGCATAGGAGGCTATTCTTCACTGCAAAAGAGATTGGAAGACGGTATCTCCGCGCTACTTCAAACCGAAGATACATTGATCTTCAATTCCGGATTTTCAGCAAACACAGGTCTCTTTTCTGCGCTGGCAAAGCCCGGTGACATCGTTTTTCTTGATAAAGGTGTTCATCGGAGTGTGTTTGAAGGGGTAAGACATTGCACCTGTAAAATACTTCCTCACAATGATTCGGAAGCTCTGGATTCAGCCTTACAGCGTTATAAGGTTGAGGGCAAGAACTTGTATGTTGTGATGGACGGGGTCTACTCTCAAGATGGAGACAGAGGGCTGATTCGAGAATATTTGGAAATCTCTCAGAAGCATGGAGCTTTGCTTCTCGTAGATGATGCTCACGGCATCGGTGTATTGGGAGAAACCGGTGCCGGTCTTTTAGAAGAGTTAGGACTGCTGGGGCAAGTTCCACTTGTTACCGGTACACTCAGTAAGGCATTTGGAAGTATCGGAGGCTATGTCTCAGGAAACAAAGCTTTAATCGATTATATTCGGTATTATGCGGGAAGCTGTTGCTTTTCAGTCTCACTCCCTCCTCCGTGCTTGGCGGCAGCCTTGAGAGCATTGGAACTGATCCAGAAGAATGTTTCAGAGCGAAAAGGATTGCTGGCCAAGGCGCAATATGCAAGAGAAAAATTACAAGAAGCAGGTTTCTCTACAACAGATTCCACGACTCCTATCATAGGGATACTGACTCCGAGTTATGATGAAGCGATTTTGTGGGCAGAACGTTTGCTTCGACACGATGTTTATATCGTCCCTATTGGCTATCCGGCGGTTTCAAAACGTTATCCCAGATTGCGTTTGGCGCTTTCCGGTTTGCACTCATATCGAGACATAGACCTGTTGATTTCAAAACTGCTGACAGTATCAAAAAAAGATTACAAACATAATATGCCAAGAAAGAGACGTGCTTCTGCGGAAATTGCTCGACTGATTGACCAAGCAACAGAAGATATTGTACGAGAAAAGGGATTTGGAGGACTTTCTATTCAGGAAGTTTGCGAACGAGCCGAAATAGAACCGACATTGTTTACAGGCGTTACCCCGAAGGGTTTGCCTATTATGTGGAGAAGTTTATCCGAGACCATGATTTTTGGTTCTCCCATTATGAAGAGTTCTCCGTCGATAAGTTGAATGGAACTCCCGAGAACTTGACGCAGATTTTGCTCTCCTTGTGGAAGCAAATTGCAGAAGACGGATTGTTAAACTCTTTACTTCGATTGGAACTGCAAGATTCTCCGTTGGAAGCTGCTGTTGAAATAGCAAAAGAAAGAGAAGTTCAGACGGAAGGTTTGGTCAACCTCTTCGCAAAATCATCAGAATCTCCGAAAACACTGAGAGTGCAATTGGCCATTCTCACAGCAGGGATACAATACTTGGCATTACATAAGGACATATCTACATTTTGCGGAATAGATTTCACAAGTATCTCGGACCAAGAAATTGAAACTGCACTTATGCAGGTGCTGAGGGGGATTATGAAATAGCGATTGAATTAAAGGATCTAGATAGATAGTTGATAGAATCTCTTGCCAGGACACTATTGACTCATCTGTGATTATTGGATACAAATAATGAGAATATGGCAGTAAATATAGTAGAAGATTAGAATGAAAGCTTGTATAACAAGCCACAATGTTAGCGCTAGTTTAATAATTAAGAAAAGCATAATGAAAGTAAAGACTATAACAGCTTCAAACAGCCTAAGAATAGAAGAGCTTTTGGATATCAAAGGTGGCATCTCTGAGGAGCTTAAAAGCCAATTAGAGGGATGTGAGAAATGCAACTGTTGCATTGGCAATGAGAACAAGAGCAAGATAAAAAAGGATAATTCATAAAGAGAACAACTATGAAACTGAGTATCATTTCCAGGGAAGAGGTTAGCTCTGACAGCCTCATGAATATAAAAGGAGGTGCTGAGAATAATCTAACACGTGATGCAAGATGCACTTGTGATTGCTGGATAAGCAACAAGAATGAGGAAAAAGCTGATAAAGAAGAGAGTAAGCAGACGGAAAATAAAACCTCAATCTTGTAGAGAGGATGTTCTTCCTTTCTAAATAGGGGTATGACCTCATGGTTCATAACTTAGGACAGGGCATGGGGGAGGAGAAATTTATATTTCAAGATACCTCCCCCGTGTTTCAAGAGTTTGATTCAATAAAATACTCGCAATGATTCGCTCTCGATACTCTCATATTTTCAAAACCAGTAAAGGCATTGGTTTAATCTATATATCCAAAGGAAATTCTTTTTTGGAGTGTGATGATGAGTTATATTCCATATTATCGAAGTTCCCACCGGGAAAGAACGTTGAGGATAGAGATATTTCTCTTCTTTCACAAGAAGTAATAGATACGCTGAAGGATGTTGGATTTTTATGTCATGAATTTGATGACGATGATTATATTGATAAGTTGAGATTTATCAGTGAAGCATCTCAGCATGACAAAAGCTCCTTGGGTGTAGTCGTTGCTCCTACATTGGATTGCAATTTTGCATGTCCATATTGCTTTGAAAAACACAAACGAAAAAACTATATGAAGCCAGAAATAGAACAACGGCTCTGTGAGTTTATTTTGGAAAACAATAATAATGAGCCAATTACGCTGTATTGGTATGGCGGAGAGCCTCTGCTAGCGGCAGAAACAATTAGAAGAGTTTTAAGGGAATTGTATGGAAAAGTCAAGATTGACAATCACGTTCTTATAAGTAATGGATATCTACTCCGTCCTGATATTTACGACATTTTCGAGACAACCTTTCCCTTAAATGATATACAAATAACCTTGGATGGAAATAAAGATAGACACGATGGACTTCGAGCTCTAAAGAAGGGTAATCCTAAAACCACTTATAACCAAATTGTTTCTAACATAGAAAACTTCGCCAAAATACATCCATCATGCAAGGTTCATATTAGGGTTAATGTGGATAAGAACAATTATTCAGACTATGAACAGACTGTAAGGGATTTCTCCCTGTTAGGACTTGATAATATCCATGTTTACCCCGGAATGATAAGACTAGAAAATAAGGAACAAACACAAAGTGTCGAACCGGCATTTGGACGATGGGAAATTGCGGAATTAATCTATCAGCAATTAGTAGATACAAATAGAGAAAAAGAGCTGTTTCCTAAAGTCTCATACACTAAAAACTGTGCCGCAAATCGCGTTAACTCTTATATAATAGGGCCTGAAGGGGAAATTTATAAATGCTGGAATGATGTGTCGAATCCTAATATGGTTGTCGGCAATATAAACAGAAGAGAGATTACAAACCCTCAATTGTATTATCGATATCATAGCAGTTGTTCTTGTTTTCATGACCCCAACTGTAAGAAATGCTTCTATCTTCCCATCTGTAATGGAAAGTGTTCATGGTATCAATTGAAAAACAAATATAACGGTGGACAATTCAATCTTTGCCAATGTCTTTTAAAGGCACCTGGCATGAGAAATAAGCTATTGGAAAGATATTACGATTATGTTACGAAATAGGATCCTAATCGCGGCAATTATTCTATTTAAGATTTCTCATTGGTGTTGTGCCCAGTCCGCTTCTTCTTTATCAGGAAAAGTCCTTGACGACAGGGGAAATGTTTTATCTGAAGCATATATTGAGTTACTTGTAGCAGAAAACTCTACTCCCATTATGACTGTTATTTCTAACAGTCTTGGGGAGTTCCAGTTATCCTCCCTTGAAAATATAAATATAATTAGGATCCAATATATTGGATACGAAACGGAGCTGGTAAAAGCACCCTTCTCTTCCCCCTTAATTGTCAAAATGAGAGCTATGGAATTGAAGTTAGATGAGGTGATGGTAATAGCTCAAAGCCCGGCTAAGATAACAAGTGATGGTATCAAGTTTTCCCCCACTCGGATGCAAAAGGCATTACCCAATATCACTTATTATCTTTCACAATTACCTTTTGTAGAGAAGTCTGGTGACGGATTTACTATTGTCGGCAGAGGATCTGCTGTTATTTACATCAACAATCGGAGAGTTGAGGATTTGAGCGAACTGAAAGAAATTGAGATGGAAGAGGTACAGTCGGTGGATGTACTTCCCAATCCAGGTGTTATTTATGGTTCTGATATCAAGGCTGTACTAAAGATTAATACAAAAGGAAAAAAATCCGGGATGGGAGTAGGATTAACAAGTAGTATAATTCACAGTGAATTAACGGAATATTGGAATCGATGGAGGTTTTCATACAACACCCCTACTCTAAGTCTACAGAGCTCTATTGTTTATGATTATGATCCAACACGTGCACATCTTGAAATAGAACAACTAATGAAAAGTAAGCATAGCTCATTAGTTCGTTACAACAGTACAGAAAAACAATTGTATGAGAATTTGCTAGTTCGCAATAGTTTAGTCTATGCTCCTAATCCCCAAAATAGCATGGGCTTTTCTCTAACCTATGGTCATTCTAGTTGGAAAACAGATATCGTTAATAGATTGAGTTATACAGATAATATCAGTGATATAAAATTTGAGCAAGAATCACGCTCAAAAAGCCCAAGGCACAAATGGGTTGGAAACCTATTTTATAATTATTCCAACGATAAAATTGATTTGCTCCTTAATACTGATCTCTATAGAGGAGTTGCATCAGGTCTTATGACTTCGATTACTTCAGATCATACAGTGGAACCAGATATCAGTACTCAATCTAAGGATGGTAACTTTCTCTGTTACCTTCAAGCACTCGGAAGCTATAAAGCATCAGCTCATATTAATTTCCGAATGGGAGCAGACTATGCTCATACATCTGTTTGGCAAACCTATAAAGTAAACGGTACTCACTCTGCCCTTAGCCCATTTGACATTAAAACATATCAACATCGTTATGCGGGCCATGCTTCATTAAATTCCACTATCAATCCATTTATTTTGACTTTAGGTCTCAGACACGAAACTTTATCTATCAATAGAGAGAATGATATGAAGAAAACTCGGTATAGAATTTTTTCTTGCTCTAAACTATACCCGTCGGTGTCTGTATCAATGAGAAAGAAATCTTTTCAAACTCAATTGTCCTATTCCATGAAAACAGAATATCCTGCATACAATCAGTTGCGTGCAGGTCTGAATTATAGTTCTCCCTATCTCTATGAGAGTGGCAATCCAGACTTACGACCTGAAATGAGACATGAGATTTCCCTTCTTAGCAAGTATTTAAAAAGTTCTTTGATACTCAATTACACGGAGGTGCTTGACGAAATCATACAGGTGCCTACTCTCCATTCCGACAATATAATGTTATACAGACCGGATAATCATGGAACTAACAGATACGCTTCATTATCAATAAGTCATCGAATAAATTGGGGCAATATCATGGAGAGTTCCTTAGGAATGAATTATCAGGCACAGTGGATGAATGTAGCAGGATTCACCAAAGAGAGGGGCGAAGGATATATGCTCAAGATCAATAACACGATAAATATCAATAAAAACATCCAACTCCTTATTAACGGAGCCTATCGCAGCTCCAGCGAAAATGGGTTATTTAAAATACCCCAAGCATGGAATGCAGATTTGGCTCTAAATTTACCTCTCCTCTCAAATCGGTTAAATATCTATCTTGAATGTATAGATGTTTTTTCCATGCTTCATGGGAAACGAAAATATTATGGCAAAAATATCATAATGGATTACAGTCGAAACCATCAGACTCGTACATTTACTGTACAGGTAACTTACAAATTGCCGAACATTATTACCGAGAAAAAATACAAGGGTAATACTACTAATGATGAGATTAGACGCCTTTGATACTGGTTTATAGATAAAATGAAGATTGACAAGCAATACAAGATAAAGAAGCATAGCAAAGGTAGATGTACCGTCTATGTGGTCGATCCGGGCAAGGGATTGGTGACCTACGATCGTGAGGAGTTCTGTAACCATTGTGTGAGTACCAAAACTAACGGCGAAGAGAAAGGCATCGCCCTGTTTCTCGAGCCAACCGAGCAATTCTATTCACAAAATTAAACATCGCAAGCATCCTCCAGAAACCGAATAACCCTTCTCTGGAGTTATCTGAAGAAATATAACCGCTTCTTTGTTCGGCTGATTCTAGGCTTACTGCTCGGTTCATTGCTCCAACTCGTCCTTCCGTTCCTCACCCAGTCTATTGTAGATGCCGGCATCGGAGGTAAGGATATAGGTTTTGTTTGGCTTGTGCTCTTGGCTCAGATGATGCTCCTTCTCAGTCAAACCGCCATCGATTTCATTCGTTCCAAGATCTTGCTGCATATCTCTACGCGCACCAACATCTTACTGATTTCAGACTTCTCCATTAAGCCGATGAAATTCTTTGACACCAAGTTGATGGGAGACTTACTCCAACGTATCGAAGACCACCGATGTGTGGAACAATTCTTAACCTCAAGCAGTTTGAGCCTGCCATTCTCGTTCTTCATATTCCTTGTTTTTGGGGTTGTTTTGGTGCCCTATAATCTTAGCATCATCTTTGTTTTTCTCTTAGAAACAATTCTCTATGCAGTTTGGATTATTCCATTTCTAAAAAGAAGGGGAACACTTGACTACAAGTATTTCGAGCAGGCAGAGCGAGACCGCAATGTTACCTATCAACTCATCAATGGTATACAGGAAATCAAGTTGCAGGGTTGTGAGCGTCGCAAACGTTGGGAGTGGGAAGATGTCCAAGCCGACCTTAAGGTTAATCTGCAATCCCTCAACCTTCAACAGTTTCAGCAGGCAGGAAGTATTACCATCAACGAGATAAAGAATATCCTTATCACTTCTAGATTCCGCAAGCTGAATAGAGGTGCGATAACTTACAATCAATAAAAGAGAATTTAGCACGATGCCTTAATTCCGCAGGGTGAGTATTCAGGTTATGCGGAAGGCTCCAATTACTGTTT
>X289_Eastern_Grey_Kangaroo__coassemble_98_pt1 | contig 61671 bp, 41 predicted proteins | sample X289_Eastern_Grey_Kangaroo__metabat2_low_PE_002 | metagenome-assembled genome bin X289_Eastern_Grey_Kangaroo
CTGGATTTCTCACCTTTTTTTCTCACCCCAATTCAGCTTGCGGAATCTAGGACCTTGGGATTTTCGCTCGTCTTCCTGGTCTCCCTCTTCTTCCTCGGTGATGCCAAGTCTCCGATCATCATCGGCATCAGCATGACCACAGCTCTGCTCACCACCTTCATCTTCTTCTACCTCTTCGGGCAGTCCCTCAATATCATCACGTTATCCGGTCTCATCCTCGCCGTGGGTATGATGATCGACAGTGCCATCATCGTCACCGACATCATCTCCCAGTATCGAATGCAAGGCTACTCACTTGAGGAGGCATGCATCAAGGGAACCAACGAAGTGATCACCCCGGTCCTTAGTTCCACTCTGACGACCATCGCGGTGTTTGTTCCGTTGGTCTTCATGAGTGGTATCGCCGGTGCTATATTCTTTGCCCAAGCCTTTGCCGTAAGTATAGGATTGCTGGTCTCCTACTTCACCGGAATCATCCTTCTCCCGGTCCTCTATCGAGTGATCTACGGGATTCGTACGAAAGGAAATAGGTTGAGCGATTTCTTTGGCAGGACGCAGAAGAGGAGTGATAAGGTAGTCTTTAAAGGTTATGACGAAGGTATCTCATGGGTATTCAGGCACAAAAAGTTAACTTACCTCTTCGCCATCCTCTCTATACCTCTTTGCATACTCATATTCCGGTGGATCCCTCGAAGCTCTATGCCACACCTTGACCACTCAGAGAGTGTGGTGAGAGTAGACTGGAATGAGAATATCCATGTGGATGAGAATAGAGCTCGTGTGGACGAACTCCTGAAGAACCTCGAAGATCTCACAACTGAGAATGCTGCCTACATCGGTCATCGGCAATATCTCCTAGAGAAAGCTTCGGACCTCACGCCTTCAGAATGCCAGCTTTACTTACGTGTCCCCCACTCTTCGGATATTGATGATCTCCATGATCGAATCAACAAATGGATAGCAGCCAATCATCCATCAGCAATACTGACCTTCTCTCCGCCGGAAAATATCTTCGAGAAGATTTTCGATACCTCTGTGCCGGATCTATCTGTCCGACTCTTCCCTGCGGATCGTACCACCATCCCTAATGCCAATGCCGTAAGAAATATTGAACAAAAGCTCTCCGATATCACACATCTCAAAGCTGAAGGAATCGCCATGCAACAGCAGTTCAATCTCACCGTGGATAATGAGAAGCTCCTGTTATATGGAGTGAGCTACGACGAAGTCTACCGCATTCTTCGCACCGCATTCAGAGACAATCTGGTCACTACCCTCCGCTCTTTCCAGCAATATCTCCCCATTACGCTGACGGGACCTCAGCAAACCGTCGAAGAGGTTCTGAGAAAAACTCTTATTACAATAAACTCCAAAGTCTCCGGTCCTGATACGGAAGCACGATCTATACCTCTCAGTGCTTTGGTGAATCTATCCGCCGGGGAGGATCTGAAGAGTATAGTGGCAGGTAAGGATGGCGAGTATATACCCTTCAACTACTACGAAGTTTCCAATCCAGGCGAGTTAATGGAACAGATTTCTGAGTTAGTGCGAGAGGACAATGAGTGGGAAGCGGACTTCGCAGGCAGCTATTTCACCAACAAAGAGATGTTGGGTGAGATGGTGGTGATTCTTCTCGTTTCGTTACTACTGATGTACTTTATCCTCTCAGCACAGTTTGAGGACTTCCTTCAACCCCTCATTGTACTCACTGAGATCCCTATAGACTTCGCCTTTGCGCTACTGATCTTATGGATCTCCGGACATACGCTCAACCTCATGAGTGCTATAGGTCTTATAGTCTCCGGGGGTATTATCATCAACGACAGTATCCTCAAGTTGGATATGATCAATGAGCTCCGCAAGCAGGGAGTTCCTCTCTACGATGCCATCCACACTGCGGGACATAAGAGACTGCGAGCCATCATCATGACTACGCTCACCAGTATACTGGCCATGGTTCCCCTACTCTTCTCCTTCGACATGGGATCCGAGTTACAGAAGCCTCTTGCCGTAGGGATGATCTCCACGATGCTGGTTGGTATGCTCGTGAGTCTGTTCGTTGTCCCTCTTATCTACTGGACTATCTACCGGAAGAGAGAGTCCATTACCAAGCGTCATCCTTCATCTACAAGTTTACCCTAAGCCATGAAGAGTCTTCACTCTCTGCTCATCATTGTCTGTTTTACACTCTTTGCCCTTCCACTCTCAGCCGAGAGTTCGGATTCGATCCTGGTCCTAGATCTGAATCAAACCGTTAGACTTGCTGGGGATAGCTCACTCTCTGCCTTCCGTGCCAAGAATATGTACATGGCATCCTATTGGCAATACCGATCCTTTCGTGCGGGACGGCTCCCCTCTCTGATGTTTTACAGTACACCTCTCCGATACAATAGAGACATTACACGACGCTATGACTCTCAGCAGAATATTGATGTCTATCGTAGGCAACAATCCCTCTATACATATGGTAACCTATCTGCCCAGCAAAACTTCGACCTTACCGGAGGGACTTTCTTCATTGACACTGAGTTGGGATATATCCACAATATGGGAGAGATGGGCCAACGGCAGTTCAATAGTGTCCCCATACGAATAGGTTACCGACAAGAACTCTTAGGCTTCAACCCCTTTCGGTGGGAGAAAAAGATTGAACCCCTGAAGTTTGAAAAGGCTAAGAAGCAACTCATATATGATCTCGAAGAGACTTCACAAGTTGCTGCCCAATATTTCTTTGCTTACGCCATGGCTCAGACGGAATATGAGTTGGCTCAGGAAAATCTGAATAATGCCGAACGTCTGTACAATATTGGTGTGGAAAAGCAGAAGATTGCCTCCATCGGGCAAGCTGATCTCTCCACCCTTAAGCTTGACCTGATCAATGCCGGTAATAGTCTTAAGAATGCTGAGATAGCTTTGCGTCGTGCCTCCTTCTCACTCACCTCTTACCTCCACATCGATAGCAAGAGAGTCATTGCTGTCAAACTTCCGGACTTTCCCCCTGCACTAGACGTCACTGTGGAGGAGGCATTGCAGCTCGCTCGTCAAAATAATCCTCGCTATTTGGAGTCCAAGCAAAAGTTGCTGGAGTCGGAGCAGATTCTTGATCAGAGACGCAAGGAGTCGATGTTTAATCTAGGGATCAATACCAGCGTGGGATTCAACCAAGTTGCCGGAGCCTTTAGGGATGTTTATCGGGATCCATTGCGCCAGGATATCGTCTCCATCACTCTGACGATACCACTTCTAGACTGGGGGGTACGCAAAGGGAAATATAATATGGCTAAGAATAATCTCAATATCACACGCCTTACAGCTCGACAGGAAGAGATCAAGCTGGAAGAGGAAGTCATCATGACTGTAGGAAACTTCTCAGTACGGCAGCAGATGATCCTAAGTGCACGCGAAGCCATGCAGTTAGCCAAGACAGCGTACGAACAGACTGAAGAGAGATTTATCATTGGCAAAGCTGACATCAATAGCATCACTCTCTCAGCCAATCGTCGCAGGGAAGCTCAGCGAAACTATATCTCCTCCCTCCAGAACTACTGGGAGAGTTATTACAAGCTACGCAAACTTACCCTCTACGACTTTGCCCTAGACAGACCTATTGATGTAGACTTCAGTAGTGTAAATGAGCAAAGGTAAAGTCATATCCCCCTTTACGATCATTGTCACCTTCATCAGTTTTGCGCTGATGGGGTTAGCTCTCCTACCGCTTCTACCTGTCAAGCTCGCACCCTCTCGTACCCTACCTTCGCTTACCGTATACTTCACTATGCCCGACCACTCAGCCCGGGTGGTAGAGATGGAAGCCACCTCCCGACTCGAATCGATGCTGGCACGCATTGAAGGGGTCAGAGGGATCTATTCCACCTCCTCGAATGGTTCCGGAGCTATTACACTGGAGCTCGACAAGCACGCCTCCATTGATGCTGTACGATTTGAAGCCTCTTCCATCATTCGACAGACTTGGCCCGACCTTCCTCGCGAAGTTAGCTACCCCTCTATCTCCGTGAGGAGATCCGATGCCAATGCCTCTCGACCCTTCATGACCTTCACCATTAACTCTGCCGCATCCCCCATCGTTATTCGCAAATATGTGGAGAATGTCATTCGTCCCCAACTCAATGATATCCCGGGCATCTACAAGGTGCAGATAAGTGGTGCCACCCCTATGGAATGGCAACTGACCTATGACTACCACACCCTCAAGAGCATGGGGGTGACCCTCGAAGATATTCGTAGAGCCATTGCCACTCATTACGCTACAGACTTTTTGGGTCTGGTAGAGACTCAGGATGAAGCAGGAAACCCCTCCTGGATCCGTTTAACGCTCTCGGGGAGTGGTCGCCACGATAGCTTCAAACCTTCGGAAATGGTGGTCAAGTCTCAGGATGGCTCGCTCCTCAGTCTCGACCAATTGGTAAGTGTCAGGCACATAGAGCAGGAACCTAAGAGCTATTATCGCATCAACGGACTCAACTCCATCTACCTTAATCTCTCTGCGGATGAGTCTGCAAACCAGTTGAGATTGAGCAAGGAGGTTCATCAAGTCATGGAGAATATCCGAGAACAACTCCCTGCCGGCTACCGGATCCTCAACAGCTACGATGCCACTCAATATATCCACGAAGAGCTACAGAAAATCTACGTCCGCAGCGGTCTTACGGTCCTTATCCTCCTTCTCTTCGTCCTTGTGATTACCCGGCGCATTCGATACCTCTTCCTTATAGCTACCTCTTTGGTCATTAACCTTGCCATAGCGGTCATTCTCTACTATCTCTTGGGCTTGGAGATACAGCTCTACTCCCTAGCGGGTATCACCATATCGCTCAGCCTGATCATCGACAATACCATCATCATGACCGATCACCTGATGCACAAAGGTGATCGCAGAGCTTTCATGCCCATTCTTGCTGCCACACTAACTACAGTGGGAGCTCTTTCCATCATCTTTTTCTTGGAAGAGAAGGTCCGACTCAACCTTCAAGACTTCGCTGCCGTTGTCATGGTCAACCTTGTAGTCTCGTTGATCGTTGCACTGCTATTCGTCCCTGCCATGGTGGATCGCATCCATCTCAAGCAGCACAAACCTAAGAGGATCTCCCTCAACTCCCGATTCCTGAGATTCCGACCCAGACGATATACGATACAATTCAATCGCTTCTACGCGCGACTCATTCGCTTGATGAGTAGGCACAAATGGATCCCCTACACAGCCGTGATACTCATCTTTGGGCTACCTATTTTCCTCTTACCGGAGAAGATTGAGAGAGATACCCCGTTTGCCAAGGAGTACAATAGACTCTTCGATAATTCCAAGTATAAGGAAAAGGTCAAGCCCATCCTCAACAAAGCTCTGGGTGGTACCCTCAGATTATTTTTCGAAAAGGTCTACGATGGCAGCTACTTCACACGCGCTGAGGAGACTAAGCTCACCATAGCTGCCTCCATGCCCAATGGGACAACCCTTTCCCAGATGAACGCCCTGATGGAAAAGATGGAGCGCTACCTCAGCGAGTTTCCCGAGATACGCCAATTCCAAACTGATATTCCCAACCCCCGCAATGCCGTCATAGATGTCTACTTCACCAAGGCAGCAGATGAGAGTGGATTCCCTTACCGCCTCAAGGGTCAAGTGATCACCAAGGCTCTTCAGTTGGGAGGAGGCAGCTGGTCTGTCTACGGTTTGCAGGATCAGGGGTTCAACAATAGTGTGAGAGAGTCCGCAGGGAGCTTTAGGGTTAAATTCAACGGCTACAATTACGACGAACTCTACGCCTGGGCTGATACCCTCCGAAATCGTCTCCTGAACTACAGAAGGATCAAAGAGGTAACTATTAATTCACGCTATTCTTGGTTCAAGGATGACTACCGCGAATTCGTCTTTGTGCCGGACCAATATCGAATGGCCTTGGAAGGTATTACCCCTGTGGAGCTATACTCTTCGCTTAAGCCTGTCTTTACACAGAACCAATGGATTGGATCCGTAATGGTGGATGGAGATCGAGAGGATATCACCATCTCCAGCAAGCAGAGCAGCGACTACGATATCTGGGCACTGAAGTATATGCCACTATCTATAGGTGAGCATCAATTCAGTCTCAATCAGCTTGCTGATATATCTATGGTACAAGCCCCCCAGCAGGTTTCCAAGGAAAACCAGCAATACCGACTTTTCCTCCAATTTGACTATATAGGAGCTTCGGTGCAGGGGCACAAGATCCTCGATCGTGAAGTCGAGGAGCTGGCAAACCGGCTACCAATGGGATACACAGTGCAGAATGATTCCCACTACAGCTCATTGAATACGAAGGACTACAAACAATACCTACTCCTCGGGCTACTCATAGTCATCATCTTCTTCACTACCTCCATTCTCTTCAACTCTCTCAAGCAGCCCTTAGCAGTCATCTGTATCATTCCGATCTCCTATATTGGAGTCTTCCTGACCTTCTACCTCTTCCGTATCAACTTTGATCAAGGTGGATTTGCATCCTTCGTCCTTCTCTCCGGGATCACCGTTAATGCTGCCATATACATCCTCAACGACTTCAATAATATCCGCATGCGGCGACCCGGTCTCCACCCCTTGAAAGCCTACATCAAGGCTTGGAACTCCAAAGCAATTCCTATCTTCCTCACCGTCGTCTCCACCATTCTCGGCTTCATCCCCTTCCTCATAGGTACCGCTCAGGAGGCATTCTGGTTTCCTCTGGCTGCATGCACCATTGGCGGTCTTGTAGTCTCCCTCCTCGGCATAGGGCTGATACTCCCTTTGCTAGCCCTCAGGCGATCAGATACCCTGCAGAGCCACTAAGGTCTACGGCTGCTTTATTTGAATCCCTTAAGAATATTCTCACTAAAAGTACTTTGACTTGAGGGAATAGATTTCGTTGAGGACTAGATTATGTGTGCATTAATGTAAAAATGAAGAAGCCCTCACAGCAGGCAGCCTGTGAGGGCTTCAAGAATGTCCCATCCATGAAGAGCAATGCAGGGAGCATTAAACAATAAAAACCATTACGCCCCGGTAGCTCACACATTTCCTTAGAAGTCATGTGTCTGCTCTTCACTAAAGTGAAACATTCTGTGAATAATCACCTTACAAGACCACTGTCTTGCTCGACGAGTGTATAAAATATTCTACACTCCACCATCAAATCGTACAAAGTATTCTACGTTTTGATGTTTAAATGATTCATCGACTATTAGCCCTTGATTGAGTTCCTCAAATCTGTTTGCTTAAAATTACCCCGCCTTTTTGTCGACAAAAAGGCGGGGTAATTCAGAAAAAAGGTAGGGGTAATTCAAGACAAAAGGCGGGGTAATTTTTTCAACCATCAATGTGTTAATAATCAGTCGGTTATGGAGAGTGTATTTTAGGGAGACATCCTGCCCAAAAATTCATTCGTCAGGGTTATACGCGAATCTCAGCGCACCGAAATGGGACACCGCCTTAGTGGTATTGTTGGGACACTTTTCTGCACTGCTCAGTGGCGAGTAAGAGTCATCTCGAACCCTTCCCCAAAGAGTTTGAGGGACTTTCCCCATACCCGATATCGCATTCCTACAGTATCTCCTTGGGCGATCACGGGTATAGGTCTGGATGACTTCTTATCCACCAAGGATTTATCTTTCACGAGCACCAGCGAGTCTCGGTGGAAATATGCATTTCCCCATTCCGAGTAGTCGGGACCGGATACCTTGTATAATACATTGAGAAAATCCCAATATACCTCCTGATCCGTTGAGAATGGATATTGATGATCCGAGGAATACCGAACTGTAGAGACTTTCCACTTACCATCCAAGGGCGAAGGACCGGTGTACCTGCTGCATGAGGAGGCGATAGTGATGAGAAAGAGTCCTAAGAGACTTTTGAGAATGAGAGCTTGAGGATGCATATAGATGAATATCTCATATGGGCTTCGAATAGCCCTTAGGATTTTGGGGATCATAATGAATATCAAAGGTTGAGGCTACATTTCGCACAAAGAAGTGTGCATCAGACATCATCTCTAGAGAGTGTTCATTGAGATCACAGAGCCCATCTCGTGCCATCTGCTCTAGGGCATCCATACGCACGTAGGGGAGATCTGCCCATTTTGTATAGGGTATTTGATCCTTGGTCCATAATGTAGTGAGATCCACCCGATAGTTGCACATAAGCTCTGTGATGATATCTCTAGCGATCTGCTCTTCGTGCGAAAGCCGGTATCCTATGGCAATGGGAAGATGCCCCTCATCGAGTGCAGCGTAATACTCGGGGAGAGTCTTGAAGTTTTGGGCATAAGCATTGTGGAGCTGAGCTATCCCGGTGATTCCAAGTCCATATACTTGAGCTGCAATGTCCTTGCTGCAATATCCCTGAAAGTTGCGGTGTAGATTGTGATTTTGGAGGGCTATACCCAAGGAGTCCGTAGGCTTAACGAAGTGATCCAGCCCCAAGGAGAGGCAACCCTCATTCTCCGCCAAGCGCGAGGCACGCTCATACATTTCACCCTTATCCTTGACAGTGGGAAGTCCTATCTCCTCCAGTTTCTTCTGAGCCGGGTGTATCCACGGCACATGTGCGTAGGAGAAGGTGACTATCCGATCCGGAGATAATGAGAGAGCGTACTGTATAGTCTGCTCAAAGGAGTCAGGAGTCTGAAGAGGGAGTCCATATATAAAGTCAAGGTTGACCCCTTTACCGAACTTATGGATCTCGGTGATCACTTCTCCCAGATCTACTTGGGCAGGAACCCTCTTGCAGGCATGAAGCACCTCAGTCTCAAAATCCTGAACGCCTATACTGTATCGCGTGAAAGGCATCTCAACTAACTCTTGCCAACCCTCTCTGTCAATAAATCCCGGGTGGCATTCGATGGCAATCTCATGATTCGGACGAAGAGAAAACCTGCCGAGAAGATGGTTAATGATCTCACTCAAGTAATGAAAGGGTATAGAGGTGGAGGATCCTCCACCAAAATGTATCTGTGTGATCTGCCGGTCGGGATCCAGAAGGTCACTAATACGATCTATCTCAAGCTTGATAGCAGAGATATATCTCTCCAGATCCTGAAGAGGTGGCATGTGGGGTATCCTATTACATCCGCAATAGAGGCAGAGATTGCGGCAGTACGGAATATGGATGTAGAAGGATAGGTCGTGTGAGCCGGAGTGGTTGGACTCCATGACATCTGCTAGGTAATCCGATTCCGTATATTGCGGAGAAAAAAGTGTGGCAGGTGGATAACTGGTATAACGAGGGACAGGAATATTGTAATGCTGAATGAGTTCTTCTGTCATCAGAATGCTATTAATTTGATTCAATACTATGTCCTAAGAGGGTAGCTGAGGAGGAGTCGTCGACATGCACTCGGACGGTCTGCCCGATACGATGAGTCTTCTTATCGAATACGATTACTTTATTTTGTGGATTGCGCCCAAAGTATTGGTCACGTGACTTCTTGGAAAAGCCCTCAATCAAAACATCAAACTCCTTCCCTACATCACGAGCATTGGACTCTGCACTCAACTCATTCTGGAGATCTATCATCCTCTGAAGCCTTTCAAGCTTGACATCCTCAGGAACGTTATCCTCCAGATGCTTGGAGGCATAGGTTCCGGGACGCTCAGAGTACTTGAAAAGGAACGAACTGTCAAAGCCGACCTCGCGCATGAGGTCCAGTGTCTCTTGAAAATCCTCCTCAGTCTCCCCATGAAATCCGCAGAAGAGATCCGTGCTGATGCCACAGTCCGGAATGATACGACGAATGGTCTCTACCCTATCGAGGTACCACTCTCGAGTATACCGACGATTCATATACTTGAGGATCTTATTGCTTCCGGACTGTGCAGGGAAGTGTATGTGATGACAAATATTGGGATAGCGAGCCATCATCTCGATGGTGTCATCCTTCATATCCTTGGGATGGGGGGAGGTGAAGCGTATGCGCATCGTGGGAGCGAGCTCTGCCACGAGCTCAAGGAGCCTCGTGAAATCAGTGATCTCGCCCTCTTCGGAGACGTATCGGTAAGAATTGACATTCTGCCCCAGAAGGGTCACTTCGCGATAACCCTGCTGCACCATATGATCAAGCTCCTTGAGGATACTGTCTACCTCCCTACTCCGCTCTCTGCCCCTGGTATAGGGTACGATACAGTAGGTACAGAAGTTATTACATCCTCTCATGATTGAGAGGAATCCGGAGATATGGAGTCCCTCCATCTTGAGGGGTATGACATCCTTATAGGTCTCGTCGGTAGATAGCTGGACATTGATCGCCTGCTCACCCTTCTCGGCAGCAGCTACCAGATGAGGGAGGTCCATGTAGGAGTCGGGGCCCACAACGAGATTGCAATGGTGATCATCCAAGAGATTTTCTCTCTCACGCTCTGCCATGCACCCAAGGACTCCCAGAATCATATTGGGTCGGTGTTTGCGTCTATATGCATGGAGTTGATCAAGACGGTTATAGATACGTTGCTCAGCGTTTTCCCTGACTGAGCAGGTATTGAGGAAAACGGCGTCAGCCTGCTCCACACTATTCACGATGTCATAGCCTGCCATGTCCATGATCGCATGTACTACCTCAGTATCTGCGATATTCATCTGACAGCCGTAGGTCTCCATATATAAGCATTTGCGCTCATCAGTAGGAGAAGAAACAGATGTTTTATTCATTGAAAGACAATAATTTCTTACCTTGTCAAAGGAAGAGTATTACGGTTGACAATTCGCTGAAATCAGTGATAATCAGCTCTAATAAGACTCTAAAATACAAATAAAAGTGCATGGGACTTCTACTGATCACACTGGGAATCATTGTTTTGGGGATCTACGTCATCAAAAAGCTGATACATATAGCCCTCAATTCGGCAGAATATCAAGACCTAAAGAGCATCCTGACAGGAAAGCCCTCTGAGGTAAACCATGAGGCGGCTGAGGTAGCCGTGACCAATGGTTTGCCGGGGGATTTGGCATATAAACCTATCCCCGACAGGTACAATAAGCCCTACGCTCCGGGATCTGAGGAAGAGAGCTCAATGATGCACTTGCAAAGCTCGGAGGAAGAGGAAGCAGGGGTTGTCATCCCACTTAATGTTGAGGGTCTACGATCTGCAGTCATTATGAGTGAAATCTTGGAAAGAAAGTTTTAGTACATTTGCTCGTAATAGCAGGGAGGAACAAGCCCCTCTGCAGGATTGATCGCAACTGAAAAATCTTTATTTGATACTATCATGTCGTACAAAATTATGACCCCGGAGGAAGCAGCTGAGCTGATCCACGATGGGGACAACTTGGGGTTCAGTGGCTTCACACACGCAGGCTCACCTAAGGTGCTATCCAAAGCACTTGCTCAAAGAGCTATCAAAGAACACCAAGAAGGAAAATCATTTCAAGTAGGAGTATTTACCGGTGCATCTACCGGAGACAGACTGGATGGTGAACTAGCACGCGCCGATGCCATCAAGGTGCGCTATCCCTACCAGACCAACAAGGATCTACGCAACAAGATCAACAGCGATGAGATCAACTATGTGGATCTGCACCTCTCGACTCTGGCACAGGATCTGCGTTATGGATTCTATGGAGATATAGACTTCGCTGTTGTGGAGGCTTCAGACGTTACAGATGATGGTGAAATAGTACCTACTACAGCTGTAGGTATACTACCCACCATATGCTCTATGGCTAAAAGCATCATCATCGAACTGAATGATCGTCACCCCAAAGAGCTGCGAGGACTGCATGACCTCTACGAGCCGAAAGATCCACCCTACCGCACACCTATCGAAATCTCTAATGTGAGAGATAGAGTAGGTAAGTCCTATATTAAAGTAGATCCTGCCAAGATCGTGGGTATCATCCATACATCTGAACCCAATGATGAGGGACACTTTGCTCCACTGGATGATGTGACTAAAGCTATCGGCGAGAACGTCTCCAAATTCCTAGTACAGGAACTCCGTGCGGGGAGGATACCTAAAGAATTCGTTCCCATCCAAAGCGGAGTAGGCAACGTCGCCAATGCCGTACTGGGAGCAATGGGAGATAATAGTGAGATCCCTCCCTTCGAAGTATATACAGAAGTGATTCAGGATGCCGTGATCTCTCTCATGAGAAAAGGGAAGATCACCTTTGCAAGCGGTTGCTCACTGACCGTATCGAGGGATATGATACTTGAAATCTACAAGGAGCTGGATTTCTTCAAAGACAAACTGGTCCTGAGACCTCAGGAAATATCCAACAACCCCGAAGTCGTTAGACGCTTGGGCATCATCAGTATCAATACTGCTATTGAGGCAGATATCTTTGGGAACATCAACTCCACCCACGTACTGGGCACCAAGATGATGAATGGCATCGGTGGATCAGGAGACTTCACGAGAGCCGCATACATCTCTATATTCACCACTCCCTCAACTGCAAAGGGTGGTAATATCAGCTCTTTTGTACCATTTGTGTCACATGTAGACCACACTGAGCACTCTGTCAACATCATCATCTCAGAGTATGGTATTGCTGACCTGCGTGGCAAGACTCCTCGCGAAAGAGCTGAATGCATCATTGAGAATTGTGTGCATCCTGACTATAAGGAATCTCTGCGTGAATACCTTAGTCTGGGAGTACAAGGGCATACGCCCCAACATCTGGGTGCCTGCTACGCCTTCCATAAGAAGTTTATGGAAACCGGATCTATGAGGGATGTAGACTTTTCTGAATTTAAGAAGTAGACACTTTAATATATCCTCTCTTCATGAAAGGTATAGTCCTAGCCGGTGGTACCGGCAGCCGCCTCTATCCTGCCACAATTGCCTTCTCAAAGCAGCTGATCCCCATCTATGATAAGCCGATGGTGTACTATCCGCTGTCGGTACTTATGCTGTCGGGGATACGCGAAGTGCTGATGGTTACCACCCCGGATGATCTTAGACTATTCCAAAAGCTGCTGGGCGATGGCTCCTTCCTAGGTATGAACATACAATATGCTGTTCAAGAGAAACCTGAAGGGATAGCTCAAGCCTTGATCATTGGTGAAGAATTTATAGGAGATGATAGCGTCTGCCTGATCCTTGGGGACAACATCTTTTATGGTCAATCCTTCACTGAAACACTTCAATCGGCACGCAAGGAGGTGGAGACATCTGACAACTCAGTCATCTTCTCCTATTATGTGAGCGATCCTGAGAGATACGGCGTGGTAGACTTTGATGAGGACCATATGGCTATCTCTATTGAGGAGAAGCCCCAGTATCCTAAAAGTAACTATGCCGTCGTCGGACTATACTTCTACCCTAAAGGTGTTGCATCAGTAGCAAAAGAGGTAAAGCCCTCTAATAGAGGGGAATTAGAAATTACTTCAGTAAACCAACACTACTTAAAAGCGTCTAAGCTACGGGTGCAAACGCTGGGCAGAGGCTTCACATGGCTTGATACCGGCACTCATCAGTCCTTGTATGAAGCAGGAGACTTCGTGAGACTGATTGAAGAGCGTCAAGGACTTAAGGTGGCATGCCTCGAAGAGATCGCTTGGAGACAGGGTTGGATCACTCAAAAAGATATAGAAGACCGTATCAATAGACTTGGAAATAACTCATACAATACCTATCTTCGCAATGTGTGCTTTGACAAAAAAAAGTAACTTTTGCATGTTTCTGCTCCGAGATCGCGATAAAATCAGGAGCAAGATGTATGAATTTGAGTTTTATCGCTATATTTGTCGAGTATTTCCAGAGTGCTGAAACCACTCTATTTCGATTGAGATATAAATATTGTTGAATTACAAATTGACTTTTATTATGAAACTGAGATTTTTAGCTCTCTCACTTGCTAGTGTAGTAGGATTCTCTGCTACAGCTCAAGAAGTCACTTCTAGCGACTATGCTCAGACTGAGCCGGCAAAGAATGTGAGCTTCAAGAAGAACAAAGCTTCTGACAACTGGTTTATTCAGCTGCAGGGTGGTGTTAACGTTCTCCAAGGTTTCTCTGCAAAGAGCCCCGTTGACAACGCATCGCTGACCGATCGTTTGGGATACTCTGCAGGTCTTGGTATCGGTAAGTGGCACAATCCCTACTTCGGTACTCGTTTGATGATCGACTGGAACTGGATTACTAACGCTTATCTTCCTAAGGATAACAGCAAGTTCCGTATGGCTCACAGCTTGAATCCTCACTTCGACTTCGTCTTTGATATGATGAACTACTTTGGCGTATACAACGCTAACAGAGGTTTCTCTATCAAGCCTTACCTCGGTGTAGGTTATGCAGGCACTCAGATGCTTTTCGCTGATCAGAAAGCTACCGACGCTTATATGGACAAGGCTAACTTCCAGCACACAGTAACCGGTAACCTCGGAGCATCCTTCGACTTCCGTCTGGGTCAGAGAGTTTCTCTCAACATCGCTCCTTCTGTAGTTTTCGGTAAGTTCATCAACACTGATCTCGCGAACGAACACAAGCCTATCGATATGCTTGGTCAGCTCAAGGCCGGTCTTACTTTCGATGCCGGTCGTACCGATTGGGAAGTCATCGAACCTATGGACTATGCTCTCCTGAACGATCTCAACAGCCAGATCAACGCTCTTCGTGCTGAAAACCAGGAACTCAGCAAGCGTCCTGTTAAGTGCCCGGAATGCCCTGAAGTTGCACAGACAGTCGTTAATAACATCCTAGACAACGTTGTTTACTTCCGTATCAACAGCGCTAGAGTCGACAAGAATCAGCTGATCAGCGTATTCAACACTGCAGAATTCGTGAAGACCAACAAGACTCCCATCAAGGTGGTTGGTTATGCTGACGAAAAGACCGGTACTTCCGCTTACAACATGTCTCTCTCTGAAAAGCGTGCTAAGGAAGTTGCTCGTATCCTCGTTGACGAATACGGTGTTCCTTCTGAACTCATCACCATTGACTGGAAGGGTTCTGATGTTCAGCCCTACGCTGTGAACGCTTGGAACCGTGTAGTCATCATGAAGGCTAACAACTAACAGCAATGTAGATTACTCAACAATCTACTTCTACTTGAAGGGTGCATCCGGACGGATGCACCCTTTTTTTCGTCCCCGTTACCGCCGTCGATAGACCTTATACCCATGGAAAAAAATATGAGCTACAAACTATTGTACGTTCATAAAAAATGTGTATAATTGCAGATAGGCAACCGATTTAGTAACAACTATTTGGGAAAGGTTTCATCTGCGGCTGGCTCCATTCTTTCAAATAGTCCATAAAGTGACCTAAAAGCCATGATCCATCTAAATGCAGAGGTTAATGGATCCGGCTTGAGTAATCGAAACGCATTAACTACTCTAATAAAATCGACCTATGCAACGATCAACACTAACGAAAATCAGAATACCGGGCATGGTGATATGTGCCTTGCTCTATCTTTTTGCATCCCATCCATCCCTCCGAGCGCAAGCTCCCACTCAGGTTAGCGGTCAGACCGATCAGGAGGGACGCTGTACCGGAATCGTCAAAGACAAGTCCGGGGAGGTGATCATAGGTGCCACCATTAAGGTCAAAGGGACCCAAAATGGCACCTCCTCCCGTACGGACGGATCTTTCACACTCAACGGCGTCAAGAAGGGTTCCATCATAGTTGCCACCTTCATAGGATATGCGGCAACTGAAACTGTATGGAATGGTAAACCCCTCACTATAGTACTGCAGGACGAGAGCCAACAGCTTGGAGAGGTTGTCGTCACAGCACTCGGTCTCAGCAAGCAAGCCAAGAGTGTCGGATATGCCACTACCCGGGTCTCCACTGCAGAGATCGAGAGAGCAAGTATTATTTCTCCCGTAAATGCCCTTCAAGGGAAGGTCGCAGGTGTCCAGATCAATATCGGCGGAGCATCCGGACTGACCTCTTCTTCTGCCATCACCATCCGAGGCGCCAAATCCATTGGCAAGAACAATTCCCCCATCTTCGTCATAGACGGTATGATCATACAGGAGGCTATCACCGGCGCACTCAATGGGACGGACTGGGGCTCCCAACTCAAGAACCTCAACCCTGCCGACTATGAGAGCGTAACAGTCCTCAAGGGTGCCGCAGCCACAGCTCTATATGGATCACGCGGTGCCAATGGTGCAGTAGTGATCGTCACCAAGGGAGGACAGTATGGCAAGAAGGGGCTGGGCATTGAGGTGAACCAGTCCATAGAGTTCACCGACGTATACAAATCCCCCATCGAATTACAAGACATCTACGGTGCCGGTAGTGTATTCAACGGCTACGAAGGCGATATCGGACCCGATGGACTGGCAAAGACGACGCAGAGCTGGGGACCCAAGATGGATGGACACATGCTCAACCAATTTCTTCCTGACGGCAAAGACACTCCCTTCTCCCCACATCCCACAAACTGGAAAGCATTCTACAAGACAGGATTGAATACCACAACCAATATTGCCATAAGCGGAGGTGCAGAGAAGAGCAACTTCCGACTCTCCTATGGCTATACAGATAATACAGGTGTGTTCATCCGAAACACTTTCAAGCGCCACAATATCGGGTTCAAAGGATTGGCTGACCTGAACCGCATATTCTCTGCCGAGATAGGTGTCAAGTATGGCTTCTCCGAAGGTCTCAATGGTGCCAGCCAAGGAGGTTGGGATTGGGGCAACAATGTAGGTATGATGACCGCATACTATCTGCCACGCAATTACGATGTCTCTGCACATATGTCACAGTATCGCGATCCGGTGACGCATAAGGTCCTAGGTACAGGGCTCTCTCCCGCCCTTGATGGATACCTCCACACACGTGATACCAGAGTAGACAGACGCTCGGAGCAGAGTCTGCTGACCGATTTCACGCTCCGTGCACGTCTCTTGAGTTGGCTAAATGCTAGCCTCAAAGCCAACTACAACTACTATTCGTACGGCAACGAGACCCAAGAGTATGGCACCGGCGAGTACTACGGTCCCTCCAAGTCCGGCATGTATGCCCGTAGCGGTGACACAATGGGCAACTACAACTTCCTCGGTATGCTACAGAGTCCCGACAATTCATTCTCTATCGCCGGACAGCCTCTGACCTTCTCTGCCATTCTCGCTGCCGAGCTTTACGGGAATACTGCACATTCCAGCTGGCGCAAGAGTACCAAAGGTGGACTTATAGTACCCGCGGTATTCTCCTTCTCCAACTCTGCCGAGAAGATTGAACCGGAAGCCTACCACACTCCACGGAACCAGCAGACTTTGGGAATTTCAGCGATTGCCAATCTCGGATGGAAGGATCAGCTCTTCCTGGAGCTCACTGCGCGCAACGACTGGCTCTCGTCACTCACATACCCCTCCTACATCACCACGGGTATGAATAACTACTCCGTATTCTACCCTTCAGCGAATGCCTCGTGGGTATTCACCGATACCTTCAGAGAGACCATCCCTTCATGGTTCTCCTTCGGCAAGCTCCGCGCATCCATAGCGAGGGTCGGGATGGGTACTTCTGCATACGCCACAGCTGAAGGGTATGGTATCTACAAGCAGAGCTCCATCTATACGCCGGACCGCAAGGAGTCTGTACTTATGGCTTATCCGAACCTTGGCACAGCTTTCAACGACAACCTCAAGCCCGAGATACAGCAGAGTATAGAGATCGGTACCGACCTACGCTTCTTTGACGAGCGACTATCTCTAGATATCGCTTACTATAAGACGAACACCTTCAACCAGATCATGAAGATAGGCTCCGTGATCGAAGCCGGAGCAGGAAGCCGAATGATCAATGCCGGCAATATTCAGAATCAAGGCATTGAGATTCAGTTAGACGCCACACCCATACGCACCTCTGACTGGCGCTGGTCTCTTGGCGGAAATTTCACGCTCAATAGGGGCAAGATCATTGCACTGGACCCTGATGCCAAAGAGTGGCAGCTCTTCGGTGGATACGATGCAGCACCTGAGATCCGGGCATATGAGGGCGGAGCCTTCGGAGTCTTTACTTCCTACCTGAATGGCTCCATCATGTCTCCCATTGCCACCTTCCAAGGCAAAGAGGGCGATCCACGCAATGGAAAGATGCTTATTAAGTATTCTCAAGAGTTTGGTAAGCCCAATGGCGTATCCATCTACTCGCCTGTCACACTCTACGATCGTAACGAACCCGGAGACAGAGATCGCCACATCCTGGGCAAGGTAGAGCCGGACTTCATCCTCAGTCTCAATACCACGCTCTCGTTCAAGGACTTTGACCTCTACATTCAGGGGGACGGTCGCTTTGGGGGCAATATGTTCAGCAACCTTTGGAAGTATTCCGTCCCGAAAGGTTCATTGAAGTCCACCCTCGTGGGACGCGACAGAGACCACGGTGGCATAGCACGCATCAACTACAAGGGAGAGACTGTATACAACGGACTCATGCTGGATGCCGTCTTTGCCGAGGGTGCCAAAGCCCCCACAGAGAAGCCTGACGGTTCACTCGGTCCCATGGTCGATGTCGGTGGACTCACCTACGAAGAGGCTATTAGGACCAAGCATATCAGACCTACACTCACGGGTGCATGGTATGCGGGGAATTATGGCTGGGGAATGCCTGCCATGCCCGAAGCGATTCAGGATAATACTTGGTTCTGCCTTCGCGAGATCACTCTCGGATACCGACTACCCGAAGCTTGGTGTGCCCGCATAGGTGCCAACTACCTGCGTCTCGGAGTCACCGCACGCAACGTTGCCTATCTGCTCAATAGGCTCAATGACGGCTTGAACCCCGCTTCCGTATCCAGCAATAATCCCCTGATCCCAATGGACATCGGCGGTGTACCCTTCTTCCGGACCTATTCTGCCAATGTCACTATTCGTTTCTAACATTCTATCGAAAAGTCATGAATAAGATATTTACCTCGCTCATCGGCATACTTCTCCTCCTTTCCTCTACCGGATGCCTTGATTCCTATCGGGACCTCAATACCAATCCCGAAGATCTGGGCAAAGTGATCCCGCAGGCGGCATTCACAGGTGCCACGGAGAATTTCAATAACAGCAGCAGAGACCACCTCACTGCCAAGTACTCCACTGTGATGGTCTACATGCAGTATATCGTCCCCAACGGAGGTGTTTCTGCAGACCGATACATCAATCCCTCCATCGAGCGCGCCCGTCCCTCCGTCTTCGCTCCTGCCTATCAGGACTACTATAGCTCCGTAGGGCTCAGGCTCGACAATCTGATTCATATGCTCATACCGAGTATGGCATCACCCGGGAGCTATGCCGACATCCAAGCCATCTCAGAGATACTGCTTATCTACAAGCAGTGGCAGATCCTGGACACTTACGGCGCTGCACCCATCTCTGAGGCATTTCGCATCATTGAGGGTGTATCCACTCCGCGCTACGACATCTACCAGAAGGCTCTGGACGGCACACCGATGTACACCAAGCTGGACAGCGGTCTGGCGAAAGCCGTGGAGACACTCCGTCACTCGGATGATAAGCAGCAAAAGCTCGGTCCCAACGACTTCTTCTACGGGGGCGATGTATCCAAGTGGATCAAGTTTGCCAATACCCTCAGAGTGAAGATGGCACAGCGCCTCGAGAAGGCTGACCCTGCATTCTACAACAAAGTTCTGGACGAAGTCCTGAAGGATCCGAATGCCATCATTGCCTCCAACGCCGAGTCCTGCATCTACCACCACTCCAATGAGTACAACAACAATACGGACGATATCCAGGACATCACCAGCAAGTACTCTGCCTCCCAAGCGCTTGTCAACTTCCTCAAGGCATACGACGACCCGCGACTGCCCATACTCACCCGTCGCAACGGCTTTGGTGAGGGGAATAACAATAAGGACAATGATGAATGGTTCGCACGGTTCAAGAAGGAGTACCCCGACTATGAGTCCAAGTATCCGCTCTTCGTCACCCGTTACGTCGGCAAGAGTGCCAATCCCGACAGTGCCGGTCATGTCACACAGAGTAGCAAGTACCTCACCCTCAAATACACGAATGAGAAGGGCGAACCATCCAACCTCCAGATCAGCATGTACTCACAGATCGAGAGCCGGTTCTTCGTCAAGAACGGCGGACTGCTTGGTAATAACAACATGCCCGCTCGAGAGATGGAGGGCAAAGAGTTCTACGTGGATCAGCCACGCATGCACACCTTCACACCGATCCTCACCTATCCCGAGACCTGCCTGATGCTCGCTGAGATTGCACTCAAGAGAGGTGCTCCGATGGCAGGTAAGGATGCCGATACTTGGTTCCGCGAAGGGATTCGCTCCTCTATGCAACTCTACCGTGAGTGGGCAGAGATGATGTTTGTCGTAGCACAGACGGTCAAGACAGCGCCCACCTACCACCCCATCTCAGATGAGGCGATAGAGACCTATCTCGCCAGACCGGAGTTCAAGACTGCCTCACTCGACAAGATCGTCTCTCAGCAGTGGATCAACCTCCTCATGCAGCCCGAAGAGATGTGGGCAACATGGAAACGAACCTCCCTGCCTGCCACAAACGATCATGGCACACCCAATGGCGGAGTAGCATTCTTCGAGAGAGTGCAGAATGCCGGTAAGGACCTCTTGATCCCCCGACGCAGCGCCCTACCTACCCCCAATAGTGCCAATCTCTCCAACTACAATGCTGCCGTGAAGCAGCTAATGAATGATCCCAAGTACGGAAGTGCTGCAGACCGTACCGAGGGACGCATCTGGTGGGATATGCCTTAAGTCTCATTCGAGCCGATCACGCCCTACCATTCGATACTCCGGGACTCCCTATCTGAGAGCCCGGAGTATTCGTTTGTATAGAGGGGAATATTCGACCTTTCCACACTGAGTACTCGGCAGATTTCGATTGAGTACTCGGTAGGTTTCGATTGAGTACTCGGTAGGTTTCGATTGAGTACTCGACAGGTTTCGATTGAGTACTCGACAGGTTTCGATTGAGTACTCGGCAGGTTTCGATTGAGTACTCGACAGGTTTCGATTGAGTACTCGACAGGTTTCGATTGAGTACTCGGCAGGTTTCGATTGAGTACTCGGCAGGTTTCGATTGAGTACTCGACACAAACGGATTGATCGGCTCAACCGGGGAGGGAGGATAATGGTCACGTTGCAACCAATATGTAAATAAGTAATGCTATCTTAGCGAGCAGCAAGAACTTATCCGAACATTCTACCCAAATCCACTTGAAGATCAAGGTATACATAGCGGCACTTATCTTGGCAGTGATCTCATTGCTGGCGATGTCCCTGACCCCCCATCACCATCATTCGGGTGAGTTCTGCCGGATCATCGAGGTCTGCGATACGGATCGTGTGCCCAATGACCCGCACACAGAGCATGGAGGAGACCAATCCCGGTGCATAGCGGATGACGGTACACTGATCGTGACATCCAAGGGTCAGTTACAGTTACTCAAGGCTCCGCTCCTACCTCTCCTGTTATCGGCTATCTCTCCTCTCCCATCACCGGGGGACTTTGCCGTTGAGCTGCCTCCCATCGAGAGCGAGGTAGTATCCCCGCTGTACACCACTATCCTTACTCGGAACATTCCGCACCGGGCACCCCCCTACCCTTTTTCATGATATAAGCCATCCCTTACCGGGGTGGTCGGGACTTGGCATTCCAACGTCCCCGAGTGAACGTATTCCCACCGGATCGTGCCTTCTCGGGCACATGCATCCGACTGATACACATTTCCGTATTATGAAAAAGAAGATTATCAGCACTCTATTATTCCTATCCATTCTATCTATGGGATGTTCCCATTCCGAGCATTCCGATACCCGTTCCGCTCATGGCGAGGGGACAGAAGGGTCCGAGCGACACCCGGGCGAAGTGATCCTCAGCGCCGAGGAGGCACACGCGGCAGGCATTGTCACAGAGACCGTGGCACCGAGACCCTTTCGATCCGTTATCCGGGTCGGAGGTCGCATAGAGCCCTCCCCCTCCGATGAGCGCACTCTCTCTGCCACTGCCGAGGGGATCGTCAGCATGGCTTCACCAAGCCTCACGGAGGGGAGTGCCGTACGATCGGGTACTCCCATCCTATATATATCAGCCCGCTCACTACAGTCGGGAGATCCCACACGCAAGTCACACATCGCACTGGAGTCAGCCGAGCGAGAGTATGAGCGCGCCAAGAACCTCGTGGCGGATAAGATCATCTCTACCAAGGAGTTTGAGCAGATCCGCGCACGGTACGAGACCGCGCGAGAATCCCACCGTGAGGGGGCTGTCACTGCAAGGGGTATCGCAGTGAGTACTCCCATCTCGGGCTATCTCAAGAGCCGAATGGTGAAGTCCGGGGACTATGTCAGTCCGGGTCAGCCGCTGGCAGTGATCACTCAGACCGACAGGCTCATGCTGCGTGCGGATGTCCCTCCGGAGTATTTCAGCCAATTGGCACACATTACGGGCGCCAACTTCCGGACGCTCCATGACGATGCTTTGCACAAGCTGGAAGATGTAGATGGCAAAGTGCTCTCCTACGCCAAGACCCTCACTGAGGGAGATTCATTTCTACCCGTTTCATTTGATTTCAAGAATGTGGGTAATATTATTCCGGGCTCTTACGTCGAGGTCTATCTGCTTGGAGACGATACTGCAGAAGCTTTGACTGTCCCACTCACCGCACTGTCCGAAGAGCAGGGTCTGATCTTCGTATACCTCCGAGAGAGTGCCGGAGTCTACCGCAAGCAGGAGATCCAAGTGGGAGCCGACGATGGAGAGAGGATTCAGGTCCTCAGCGGCATCCGACCGGGTGATGAAGTGGTCACGGAAGGCACCTATAGAGTACGTATGGCAGGCGCTTCAGGCGTGATACCCGGGCATACCCATTGACACACTCCCAAGCTCATTATTATGCTCAATAAGATCATTCATTTTTCGCTTCAAAACCGGCTCCTCATCCTTTCAGTCTCTGTCCTTCTCCTCATTGCGGGGATCTATACTGCCCGCACGATGGATGTAGATGTATTCCCCGATCTCAATGCCCCTACCGTTGTGGTCATGACAGAGGCACAAGGGATGGCGCCCGAAGAGGTGGAGCGTCTGGTGACCTTTCCTGTGGAGACATCAGTCAATGGAGCCACGGGAGTACGTCGGGTTCGCTCATCCTCCACCACCGGATTCTCAGTAGTATGGGTCGAGTTTGAGTGGGGCACCGACATCTACCGGGCACGCCAGATCGTCTCGGAGAAGGTCGCAACCATTCGTGAGAGCCTACCGCCCACGGCAGGTGTGCCGACCCTCGGTCCCCAATCCTCCATCCTCGGAGAGATCATGATCCTATCCCTCACCTCCGACAGCACTTCCCTGAGAGATCTGCGTACCCTTGCGGACTGGACGATACGCCCACGGCTACTCTCTACCGGTGGAGTGGCTCAGGTCTCCGTACTGGGTGGAGACATCAAGGAGTATCAGGTACTTCTCTCTCCCGCCCGCATGAAGCACCTCGGTATATCACTCGATGAGGTCATGCCTGCCCTAAGGGGGATGAACAGGAACAGTGCCGGCGGGATTCTCTATCAATATGGGAACGAATATATCATCCGTGGTATCCTCTCCACCCACAGCACCGAAGAGCTGGGAGCAGCCCTTATCCGCGGTGGTTCCTCTCCTGTCCTCTTGCGGCAGATAGCGGATGTACGCATCGGAAGTCGTACTCCCAAGATGGGTGTGGCATCCGAGCGCACCCACCCTGCAGTGATGCTTACTGTCACCAAACAACCGGGAGCAGGGACGTTGGATCTGACGCATGACCTCGATGAGACACTCACGGAGCTTCGATCCAAGCTTCCGCCGGATGTGAAGCTCTCTACAGACATCTACCGCCAAGAACGATTCATCAATAGTTCGATAGACAACGTCAAGAGTGCGCTCCTGGAGGGAGGATTCTTCGTGGTGATCATCCTCTTCGTCTTCCTTATGGACTTCCGCACCACGCTCATATCACTCGTGACCATTCCGATCTCTTTGGTTGTCTCCATCCTTACACTCCATGCATTCGGTCTCACTATCAATACCATGAGTCTCGGAGGGATGGCTATAGCCATTGGATCGCTGGTGGATGATGCTATAGTCGATGTGGAGAATGTACACAAGCGCTTGAAGGAGAATAGGCGACTGCCGGCTGAGCGGAGAAGGCGTACTCGGGAGATCATCTTCGATGCCTCGCGAGAGGTTCGCCTCCCTATCCTCAACTCCACACTCATTATCATCGTCAGTTTCGTGCCCCTTTTCTTTCTCTCCGGTATGGAAGGCAGACTCCTGGTGCCACTGGGGATTGCATTCATCACTGCACTATGCGCCTCGACCCTAGTAGCCCTTACTCTCACTCCGGTACTGTGCTCCTTCCTCCTCGGTGGAGAACAAGAACAGGAGAGGATCCTCCGGCGCGAACCCTTCGTATCGCGTAAGGTAAAGGAGGGATATACCTACCTGCTCACACGCTCTCTCCGGCATCGAAGGGAAGTATTGATAGGTACCGGAGCTCTTCTCTTCATTACACTGATCATCCTAACCACCCTGGGGAGGAGTTTCCTTCCACCCTTCAATGAGGGCTCATTCACCATCAACGTGACTTCCATGCCGGGAGTCTCTCTCGAGGAGTCGGATAAGATAGGCAGACAGGTGGAGCAGATGCTGCTGGAGATTCCGGAGATCCATACCGTGGGACGCAAGACCGGACGCGCTGAGCTGGATGAACACTCGCTTGGGGTCAATACCTCAGAGATTGAAGCTCCTTTCACTCTATCGAATCGCTCCAAAGCTGAGCTCATAGCAGACATCAGGCACCGGCTTAGTACGATCAAGGGCATCAACGTAGAGGTGGGATCCCCCATCACTCATCGTATCGATGCGATGCTATCGGGGACTCGAGCGAATATCGCTATCAAAGTGTTCGGAGAAGACCTCAATCGCATGTATGCCATTGGTAATGCCATAAAGGAGAGCATCGAGGATGTCGAAGGGATCCGTGACCTGAATGTAGAGCCTCAGGTGGAACGACCACAGCTTCAGATCATCCCTCGCAGAACCATGCTGGCACAGTATGGAGTCACTCTGCCGGAGTTCGCAGACATGGTGAGTCTCCAGCTTGCAGGGGAAGTCGTCTCCACTGTGAACGAGGGATCGCAATCCTTTGACCTGGTCGTCAAGGTGAACGAAGCATCCCGAGCTACCATAGAGGATATCCGGATGCTTACTGTAGATGCAGGTGACAGGAAAGTCCCTCTCTCACAGATCGCCCGGATCCGATCGACAATGGGTCCCAATACCATTAATAGGGAGAATGTCAAGCGTAAGCTCGTCGTCTCCGCTAATGTGGAAGGCAGAGATCTCCGTGGAGCCGTAAGTGATATCCGCAACCGGATCGATAGCAAAGTGTCAATGCCTGAGGGATATCACGTTGAGTATGGCGGACAGTTTGAGAGTGAAGCAGCCGCCTCACGCATTCTACTACTCACCTCCCTCTTTTCGATCCTAGTGATATTCCTGCTTCTCTACCATCAGTTCAGAGATCTCAAGCAGTCTGCTCTCATTCTACTCAACCTTCCGCTTGCACTCATTGGTGGTGTACTCGTGATACGAGTGACCGATGGGATCATCAGCATACCGGCTATCATTGGATTCATCTCCCTCTTCGGTATCGCGACACGAAACGGTATGCTGCTCGTATCCCGCTACAACGACCTTCGCAGTGAAGGAGTCACTCTGGTACGAAGTATCGTGCACGGCTCCATAGACAGACTGAACCCAATCCTCATGACAGCGCTCACTTCTGCTCTGGCACTTATTCCGCTGGTATGGGGCGGACAGCTCCCCGGCAACGAAATACAGAGCCCCATGGCAAAAGTGATCCTGGGAGGTCTCATCACCTCCACACTCCTCAATGGATTTCTGATACCGATCATCTATCTGCTGGTACACCGTAATGAAGATGAATGTAACATCCCGTCCAACCCCCTTTAATACTCCGGAAATATGAAGATCTATATACTAATCATCCTACTTACCCTTTTGAGCCTACCGTTGAGTGGGCAAAAGTCCATATCTGAAGTACTCCATTCCGTCGAAAAGAATAATAGCACGCTTCGAGCTCTACGTGAGGAGGTCCGTGCCGAGGCTTTGGATGCCCAAGCCGGAGTGGCACTTCCGGATCCAGAGATCGGCTTCGACCTTCTGAAAAAAAGCCCCGCACCACACGGTCTCCGCAGAGACTTCAGCGTATCGCAAAGCCTGGACATCGCGACCCTCTCAGGGATCCGATCCAAGGCGGCACGTGCCAAGGGTCAACTGGCAGAGAGTCGCTACCGTGTAGAGAGACAGAATCTCCTCCTGGAGACCTCCCTCTATTGCATGGACATTATCTACTACAATGCTTTGATCCAAGAGCTGGAGCGAAGGATAGAGCATGCCGGAACTCTGGCCGAAGTTCAATCTCGCAGACTGGAGTCCGGAGACGGAACCATCCTGGAGTACAACAATGCAACACTGCAGCTCTCGGAGGCCAAAGGAGAGCTGACGCGTACCTCTGCCGAACGCTCTACCATGATCGCCCACCTTGCTCGTCTCAACGGAGGAATCCCCCTCTCTCTTGAGACGAAAGACTTCGAGGAGCCTGATCCCCTTCCGGACTTCGACACATGGATCCTCACGGTCGCCGACCAAAGTCCGCTGCTAAGATATGTGGGAAGTGAAGTGAAAGCCATGGAGGGAGAGCTTGCCCTCGCCAAGGCGGAGCGTCTGCCAAGCCTCACTGCAGGGTATATGGGAGAGTTTGTGCCGGACGAAAGATTCAACGGAGTTACTCTCGGCATCTCAATCCCCCTGTGGAGTGGAAATAAGCGAGTGCGTGCTGCCCGCGCCAGACATAGTGCGGCAACCCTGAAACGCGATGACATCCGTACGCAACTCTATGCCAATCTGCGCATCCTCTACGACCGGACGAAAAGTCTCGGTGAAGTCGCACGATCCTACCGCACGGCACTCAAGGAGTCCTCCAACGTCTCACTTCTCCGCAAAGCACTGGACGCCGGGGAAATCTCGCTACCGGAATACTACGTGGAGATCAAGCTATACTATGATATCGTCACCAAATCCCTAGAAGCCGAAAGGGACTACCTCAAGGCATACACCGAACTCACCGCCCCCCTCCTGTAGATAGACCGAACCAACCGATTACCAAAATGAAGTCGACAAAATACGATTTCCCCCTTTCAGTACTAATACATTTCCCTATAGACCTTATCATTACATTACAGTCAAGATCTTTTACTTACACAAAAGAAGTCGCTGCAGAATGAGTGAGAAGTTATGACTTAAAACGAAACGAGAGTCAGCCTAGTTTGTTTCGACCTTTTGATAGTAACGATCCCCCTGCAGAATCTGCTTGACTCTTCGTACAAGTTCTTCGCCGCGCAACGAAAAAGAGATAGCTTTGCCCTCAGGATCAATCAGAATTACCTTAGGTATTTCTGTTACACCCATCATTGTCGCTGCCGGAGATCCCCAAGCCAAAAGATCAGATGCATTAATCCATCCATCTCTATTGATACCCAATTTGTTTACAGCTCCTTTCCACGCCTTTTCGTCTTCATCTAACGAAAAGCTGATAATGACAAACTTATCACGCTGATCCTTAGATTCTTCAAAGAGCTGTATAAGATATGGAATCTCTTTTCGACAAGGACCACACCAAGAAGCCCAGAAGTCAAGTATGACATACTTTCCTCTGAATGATGAGAGTGTAGCACTCCTCCCTTCTAGAATCGGTATAGTGATATCCGGTAACTCAGCCCCCACTTTAAGATCCAGGGCTCGTACCACATTATTGTAAGAGCGATAGTATGGATGGTCGAATAGCCGAGGAGAAAGACACTGCAGCATCTGCTTAGCATATTCCTTAGATAGCATAAAGTATAGTTCCTTTTCGAGCATTAAAGGCGCTAGTGGAGAATCGTTGTGATCCAAAATGAATTCAAGACGCTCTGCAGTATTGGCAATAAGGGAAGCAGCCCCTATACGCATCCATTCTTGTCTTCCCTCCTCAGAATCCATCCACCCCTCCGGCATATTCTGGCGAATCACTTTCAAAGAATCCATCTGTTCGGCAATTGTCTCTTGGGTAATTGCCTTGTACCGAGCATAAAGGTCGTTAGTAGAGGTGCCACGAACTGATGCAGCCATCGGATAGGAAGCATCCTTTAGGTTAATCTCAACTGTTCCCGGCTCTACAAAAAGGTGAATGGCACCATTATCAAATCCTTGTATCAAAAACATCAGGATAGGGTCATCTGGAGTAAGCTTACGATCAAACCTAAAGTTACCTTTGTTGACCACCGTGGAATCTAAATGTACCGGTCGATCATATTCATCAATACCGGACAAGTAGACCATTTTCAGCTCTTTATGTGATCTATCCATAAAGGTCTTATCAATCTTCCCCTGAATGACACATCTGTCGCTCTGAGCCATAAGAGAAATGGCATGGCACACATTCCATACAGCTAGGAGTAAAATAACTATCCGCTTCATGATACTATTCTATGATTGTTATTATCATTCATACTTAACCTTTCCACTTAAGATGTCCTTGAGCTTCGACACCATCTCATCGCCACGAAGATTAAAAGAAATGACTTCTCCTCGTGGATTGAGCAGCACAGTATAGGGGACACCCTCAACTCCGTATAGATCAACAGCATCAGATTCCCAACCCATCAGCGAGGAAATATGGATCCAGTGAGGATGTCTAAGATCATTCTTTGCTATACAACTCATCCAATCACCCTTATTATCATCGATTGAATAACTTACGATAATGACCTTGTCTGAACCCTCAGATGCTTTGAGAGCCTGTTTCATATAAGGGAACTCTCTCCGACAGGGTGCACACCATGAAGCCCATATATCCAACAATACGTACCTCCCCTCAAAGTCAGAGAGCTTGACCTCTCCTCCGTCAGGTGTGAGCCCAGTGATATCAGGAGCTTTACTACCCACTTTCAGATTGTCTGCCTTCAATTTATTAGTCATGTCCAGGTATACCGGATGATTGCGCAAGGCGAGTGGCAACGCACGTAAAAACTGCCTTTCCACTACTTGGGGGCTGAACATCGTGAGAGCATGGCCCTGCATAATATAAAGGGCAGCTTCACTGTCGATATTTTGTCTCAAAAACTTAAGCACATCCGTTTTGTAATAGAGACTATTTGAGTGGTAGGTTGCATACTGGTATGGATAAAACAATGTATCAACAGACGCAATACTGTCAGGAAGAGAGTTCCGTAACTCAACCATTCTCTGTCGAGATTTAGTGATATTATCTATATACAATTGTCGATAGGCTTGCCAAATGTCGTTATTCCGCGTACCCCCAACATTGACAGTAGCAGGAAAACGGGCATCAAAAGGACTCAAAGTGATATGTCCGGGTTCTATGAATACCATGATGCTACCATTATCAAATCCTTTGATAAAAGCAGCCCGTACGATTGAATCCGGGACCACCCCTGAAAAGGCAAATTGCCTATTCCGAACCTTGACAGAGTCTAGGATGACCTTCCCTTTACTATCGCTAATCTCTAAATAGAGCGTCTCCAATCTCTGTGGACTAAATCTTAATGAATCATGGATCAGAGAGCCCGTAATAGTGTACTTCTGCTCCTGCTGCGCCAAAACTGTGAGCGAAAATAGTGAGCCTAAAAGAATAATTACTATCCTTTTCATCGGAGAATATATGTTTAGTTATTTGGATTATATGAATCTGCGTCAAAGAAATTCTTCACAAACTGTTCAAGAGCCTCTCCTTTAAGGTTGGTGGCAAGAATCTTATTAGAAGAATCCAGGATAAATACTGCCGGTACGGCAGTAACGTTGTATAGACGTGCTACTTCACATCTGCTTCCCTGCAAAGACGAAACATTGGTCCAGATCAACCCATCTTTCCGGATAGCCCCAAGCCATTTGTCCTTATTATCATCTATGGAGATACTGATAATGTTGAGCCCCCGGGTACCATATTCATCAAACAACCTTCGAAGGATAGGGTTATTTAAGCGACAAGGACCACACCAAGATGCCCAAAAGTCGAGTATCTTCAACTTACCACGAATCTTGCTGAGAGTCACCAAATTCCCATCAGGAGCAGGTAATGTAAAATCTGGAGCCACTTTTCCCGAACCAATCCTACTCAATCTTTTGATTCTCTCCTGCAGTAATCTTCCACTTACAGATGCCTTGGCAAGAGGTCCCAAGGATCTCAGAATCTCCATACTTTGATTATAGTCTGCATCTGACTGAATAGCACGCTGGAGTGCAATATGAGCTACCACGATGTCATCATGTGAATCAAGGAATCTGCTCTTGAGCTTTTGTGTCTCCTGTAAAAAAGTCGACAAAGTATCATTGACGGTACTGGCACTACGAAATTTGCCTTCAACCCTATACTTATCGTACCGCTCTTTGATCTGATCTCCTAATGCTCGCCTTTCGTTTATCATATTCGTGAAATCTAACCATTCGGTCTGAAAAGTTCCGCCACGTATATATGCTTCCGCGCCATTCGTCAAATGCGCCTCATAAGTGGCTCCCGGCTCCGCGAAGAATACAAATCCACCTTGATAGTTTTCCACAAATAAGTTGGCTACCACGGGTTCTGCCACCTGACCTGTAATCTTAAAGTGAGGAGCATGGAAAAATGCCGCTGCCAAGGTATCAACTTTAGTTTCGGAGACCTGTGCCACTACTATAAATCGCCCTTCACTAATACCCTGAATATTTCCCGTAATGGTAAAACTATTTTGCGCCGAAGTCAAAAGGGGTTGCCAAAATATGAGAATCAGGGGGAGTAATAGTACTTGAAGATAATGGCTGTTCATATTTCCTCTGTATTTTCGGGTTCCATGATAACATCATGAACAAATTGAATATCTACAATGGGACCGAATTTATCTGCCCCTCCATCTTGGATGCCATCAGTATAGCTTCCATCCACATCCCCAGCATTGCTCAACTTCAGGGATGTAATAGCCCCTTGACCATCCTTCTGTAAAGCAATATCCATATAGCGGCTCAAGTATCCCGAGTATTCCGTATAGTAAGGTGTCCTGAACTTGAAGAGTGCAACAGTATAGTCAGCAGGTGCTGAGTAAACTGTGTACAATTCCCCATTGGAAGTATTGTAACGGTATATATTGGAACCTTCAGCATAAAAGATGTAATTGGTGGAGAAACTCTGGGAATAGGCTATTGAAGCTAGGTTATCACCCGGACGGAAATTTGTCATCAGTTTGGCTTTAATAGCAAACGCAGGATTATCACCACCTTCATCACCACTACCACCACCATCCTTGTCTCCTAGCTGAGAAATCAATTCGTAAAGATAAAAGTATCCCGAGTGCTCGTCTTTGAAGATGAAGAAGGGATGCGCAGTGGCATAATCATTTCCTTTAGCATCGATATACGCATAAATGGCTTTTCTCCCGACAGGCGTAAGCTCCCCTAAACTAGAAAAATCGACTTTGGCATCAATAAGCGGTGCCATAAATACACGACTTGCCATCTTTCTTGCCACTATATCACTATTGGCGAAATGGCGTTGGCGTTGCTGGTACAAAAACCGAGAATGCTTACTATCCCACAGGAGGATATAATTCGAAAGAATTGTCCCGGTAGTTACAGTATAATCCTTCTCATGCTGGGGATTATTAGGAGAAACATTATTATCAATAGGGACAAAGCAAAAATAATATCCTGCAACAAAAACTCTTCCTATTCTATCAATAATCAGCTGACCATTATTGAGACTTTGATAATTTCCCACTGCTACATACTGTTTCAGGATAATGGGGCTATTGCTGACAGGTAACACGTAGTTGGGTTCATTGGCAAACTTCTGCGTCAAACCATAGGGATCGTATAAATTGGCATTCCCATCTGAATAAAAGATTCCTAATGCTCTGTTTTTCAAAGATCCTCTTGACTGAATATAAGGTGAATATGCCAGCGCTATAGCCTTGGCAAAAGTATTAGATTCAGAGTCCGGATCCTTGGCGGACAAGACATTGGTCCACATTTCCACCTTGTCTCCAATATGTTCAACGTTTCCTAAAATGCGTTTCCCCGGCTCACCATGAAGGACAAACAAACTATTTCGAAAAAGAGGACGAGTCTTTACCTTCAAGGCTTTATAATACTTCAATGTAGTGGTTAGGTCCGTGATAACGAGTGTGATATTGTAATTCATTTCTTTATTGGCAGGAAAGTCTAACTCTACGTATCCCTTAGTGTTCACCGTATCGGTTACCTGAACGCCATCTCGATCGTATATCCTTTTCCATAGGAAATCCAATTTATCAATATCCTTGAACACTCTTTGGACCAAGTGCACATCTATACGCTTTACTACATCCGCTGTGGGTTGACGCACCTCAATCACCATGCCGTCTCTTGACTGGTATGCTTGGGGAGAAAATGTGATTGAGTCAAGATAGACCTCATTTAGGTCGGAAAAAATATAGCTGTATGTACCCAAATCTCTGTAACACGCGGATAAGAGTAACATACTCAATAATAAAATGATATGCCTTTTCATGTCCGACTTTCAATATTATTTATTTGTATTCATACCGACTGTGAGACCGTCTACCTGAGGGAACAAATACATATTTTCCTTATCCTCAGCACGAAACAGCCCATTGAGAGCATGTGCTAATTGCTCCCCTTGAATCTCTTCACCCATATTGGTAAAGTAGGTATCCCAACTACCATGATATTGCTGCTCCTTCACGTCCCACTCAATCCGTACGGGAAAAAGGAAATATAGCGTAGCCCTCTTAGGCATTTTATTCACTACAGTCCTTATCATAAACCTCAATTTGTCCGGACTATAGGATCCATAGTACTTCTCTAGGAGGGAATTGGTCTCCGGATGACCCACTGACCAACAAGCAGGTTGAATCACATCGTAATCGATATCTGAGAATAATGGGATCTGGAACTGATTACCATAAGCCATTATGGGGGTTTCTTTTAAGAATAAACCATTATAGTAATCCTGCATAAACTTAAATGCAGATGCATTGATCTCCTTCACTCTATCTTCGTCTCCGACAAAATATTTTTCTTCTGTTTTGGTTGTGAGATGTTCATGATTAGCCAGCTGCATGAAAGTGGACGAAGCATCCCAAACGTTTGCGTCATAATCCACTATGTAGCGATTCAGTAAGTCGTTCCAGTATGGAGGCTTCTCGTAGGGCTTCCAATTAAATTGACTGTTGAAATAAAGAGGAATCTCAAACTCTGCCTCTGAACCAAGCTCACGAAGCGATTTAACTAGATCCGGATGAACACTGTACAACCTATCCATACCGAATCCGGGAAAGTCGATTGCCTTGAAAACCTCTTTGGCTAAAAACTTGAACTTCTCCTTACTCCACTCTCCAAAGTACAATGAAGCGCCACTATCCCATTCTGCGGGTTTTGTAAAAATAGTCCCGGAATAGATCCGAAATATTTCAAACATGTTTATTCCCGAATTGGGCATACCATTCACAGATTCGATGATAATATCACTGATATACATAGAATCTTCTAAGGGTGGTCTCATGACCCTTATGACCATTTCTTTTTCATACTCACCTACGTCAAATACCACTTCGGACAGCTCTTGAAATAGAGTCATTGGATGACCTTCAACTTCACTAGCCCCCAACTTGACCACCAGACGATCGTTAGGCATTCGCCCTAATAGCTTAAGACGAACCTTGATATCAATATAATCCGGTTCCGTAAGCAAAGAGTCTGCAAAGTTGCATTTAAGCTGCAGATCCTTTTCGTCGGGATAATTAAAGTATACCCCTCCATCTGAATCCGAGTACAGTGTCGGTTCTTGCCGCTTGCAGGAGAGAATGCTGAAAACGATTCCGGCACCTACCATGAACCCCAATATAATATCAGATATGTGTTTCATACCCATTTCTCTAAGCTATTCAACTTCAGTCCAGCCATATTCAATTTCTCTATCAGGGATAGGAAATTCAAATCTTTCTGTTTTAAGAGTAATATCCGAGTAATCAAGTGCTTTGATTCCGGTTCGTTTTAGAAAGAAGAAATACTGACCCTCGGCATAAAATTCTTTTCGATACTCTTCACTTAAGGCTCTAATAAGATCTTCACGGGTATCAAACCTACCATACGATTCTGCAGATGTATACCCCCTTTTACTACGTACCTCATTGATATAGCGAGCAGCATTGTCCAGAGGGCTACATTCGCACAGGATATAATACATCTCAGGCAACCGAATCAGGGGGATAACACTACTGTCGTTCTTAATGTATTTTCGGGAAATGACATTTGCAGCATTGTAGATCAGGATAGCTCCACTCTTAACTCGAATATCGGCATCTGCTGAAGTTCCCGTCCCTCCCAACATTCTTTGGTATTTTACAAACGAGGTGCTATACTGCGTTGTGAAATCAGGTCCTTCTGCAAAGGCGTACCCTAACCCCTCAGACATCTTGTAGTAACTTAATCCGCATAATGTCTCTCTGAATAATATCGGATCATTCTGATTTTCAGTTTTCAACGTCAATCCACATCCCGAAATAACGGTTTCAGCAGCCTTGCCGGCATTAATGGAATCTCCCACATACAAATAAATTCGAGCCTGTAGGGCCTTGACTGCATAATAATTAAACCGAAATCTCCGATTGCTGTCCGCAAGACTCTTTCCGCTTTCAAACCTAAGATGGCGCTCTGCATTATCTAGATCCTTAAATATTTGCTCCACTATTCTCTCCGCCGGCAACCTTTTCTGTTTTGAGTTATCCGCTACCAAACGGTAGGGTATACTTAAGTTCCCTTTATTCTTTACATATTCTGTGGGTCCCCAACACCTTAGCAAGTCAAAATGTAAATATGCTCTAAGCGCATAGGCTTCACCATACATCATCTCCAAGGTCTCTTGAGACTTAATGACCTGCTGCCCCCTCAGATCCAACCATTTCAATAGATTATTGACATTAGCAATCGCTTTATATGCACCTATCCACATCCTATCCAATCTTGACTTAGTATTAAATCCAAGATCAGTATATGTCTGATAGTTATAAATATCTTCAAGATCTTGTGCTCCGTTCGGTAAGTAGTCATACATTTGAGCCAACTGATCCAATAACCCGAAGGTCATCGCATCCCCATAAACATCTCCACTCGTCAGACTTACATAAACGCCTGCCAGAGCACTCTCGAATCCTGATTCGGTTTCAAATAAATCACCAGCCTTTAGATCCGTTTTAGGACTGATATCAAACCACTTAGAGCAAGATAGACTACTACATAGAAGACCTATCCAAAACCATATTGTGATAACTAACTTTTTCATAGTGATAATCCTTACCTAAACAGAAAAGAACATGTAAATGTATAAGATCGAGAAAATGGGTAGTCTAAACCACGTTCCATCTTTACGCTTGAAAAACGAATAAGGTCATTAGTGGTGAAGGACAAATTGATACGTTTTGCAAACAGTTTCCGTAACAATGGGATTTGGTCATCATAAAGACTATACCCCAAGGTTAAACTCGATAGTTTCACCTCATTATCCTTCATCAAAAATCTTGTACTCTGAGGGGTCTGAGCTCCCTTGGTGCTCAGTCGTTTGTACCACGTTAGGTCTCCGGGAGTTTTCCATCTATCTGTCATGGCTCTCCTATCCATATTGAAGGCTATGCCACGGTTTTCTATCTTATCCACCAAAGTTTGGTTATAGACCACTCCACCCCACTTGTACGTAAATCCCAGTAACCATGAAAGATTACCCCAATTCAAGGATGAACTGAAGGTTCCGCTTATTTTAGGTCTTATATCTCCTACAGGCACCTTATCTACGGGATCCCACTTGAATGTTTTCTTCCCTTCTCGAGTCAGAAACACCTCATCCCCAGTAATGGGATCAACACCCAAAGATCTAACCATATGAAGGGTGGTTGTGGATCCTCCTTCCTGCAAGATGGGAAGGGGGTTCCCCTTATTCGCAAGTTGCTTGGCATTGATTTCGCGCAGAAAGTCGGACAGTTGACGGATAGTATTTTTATTGTGGTTACCATTCACACTCAGAATCCAGTATATCCTCTCTTTTATACTCTGGTACGCAATCACATTGAGAGAGGCATCCAATCCCAAGTTTTGTAATTCTCCCGCATTGATATACTGAGAATTATATCCTGTAGAGGGTTGGAGATCATACTGCACCAATAATTGGTGAGTTATATTGTTATAGAAGTTAAGCGATGCATTGACACGATTATTCCAAAATCCCATATCCACACCCAGTGAAAGATTACCTGTCCGTGCCCACTTAAGGTCAGCATTATTCAGACCTCTAAGGGTAGCTCCTAAGGTATTGAATGAGGTATAGGGTTTCATCGTATCCGAAAAAGTGTAAAACTCTATAGTTTGATAGGGATCACTCCCCTGCTCACCGGTTATTCCATACGTGGCTCTGAATACCAGATTGGAAACTCTTCCCTCCAACCACTTTTCTCTATAAGCATTCCACCTCAAACCGGCAGACCAAAATGGAGACAAACGGTGGTCCGCATAACGAGAAGACACTTCTGCGCTCACATTAAAATCTGCTGAGTAGCGATTGTCGTAGCTATACGAAAGTTGACCTATGAGACTCATGCTTCTAGATAGTGCTTCGGTTCCGGAAGGATCGTTAACCATCTTCGTTCCGAAGATAAAGTCGTCCATATGTACGTCCGGATATCCATTAGCCGACAGATTTACATAATTACTTCGATCTTCATTGATGATCCAGTTTCCAAATACACTCAGTAGGTGGACATCATGGGGCAGATTATAGTTGACACCCATGTTAGAAGACCAGGAAGTCATTTCACCGTTACTTTTATTGTAGCTTCCGCGTAATGTCAGATCGGGCTGTGTCTCAAATTGCGAGTGGCTTGCCGGAAGAAATCTTTCTGACCCGGCTATACCTCTTGAATAGGACAGTTGCTCGGTCAGCCTTAAATTTTGAAGCATTCTGTACTCAAAATTCAGATTGGTAGCAATATTCAGACTCCGCGTAAAGTCCTTGACACCCACACTTCCATCATAGAGCGGATTGATTATGGGCGTACTCCCAACCCCGATATATTGATCCAATATGGGCTTGTCAGATATGGGGTAGTAGGGGTTGGTACGTGTGAATATCGAAAAGCTACCGTACGGAGTCTGCTTTCCTGCATTCTCACTGAGGTTAATATTAGCTCCTACCATCACCTTATCTTTACGGTATGTCATATTGAAATTCACAGAACTGGTATTTCTAGAGGAACCTTCCATAATTCCCGGCGAAAAGATTGCGTTCAGACCCAAGGTATACCTAAAGACTTCCGTCCCTCCCATTGCCGTTAGGGTGTGCCTATTTTGGAGGGCAGTGCGGAGAGGCTGAGAGAGCCAATAGGTATTCACCCCGACCAAGACATTTCTCTTCAAGACGTTATACCTATTCATGAGGATCAGATTTTCTTCAGGATAGACGCCTGCAAGACGTTCTGTCTCAAGTTTTTCAGCTGCATCCATCAGAACATAATCTGTCAGGTCTGGTATTTGTACTGTAAGTCCTCCATTATAGGATACCGAAAGAGCACCATCCGGAGACACGATTGTCTCGATTACGATCACACCATTTGAGGCTTTAGAGCCATATATCGCCGTGGCAGCCGCGTCCTTGAGGATTGTCACGTTTTCTATCTGCTGTGGATCCAGAGACAATACTCTACTCATCGGAACTATAAAACCGTCAAGTACAAAGAGAGGAGTATTGGGTCTGGTACTCACATTGTCCAGCATCAAATCCATGGTATTCATCGTCCCCACATTTCCCAACGACTGATCACCACGAAGCTGAAATTCCGGCTGAGCATTAGGATCCGCTCCCCGGTTATTATTCTCCACAACCTTGAAGCTGGGATCAAAAAACTGGAGACCCTTGAGAAAATTATTGGGATTGATCTTTCTCAGTTCCTCCCCTTTTACACTCACATAATTACCTGTAAAGCTGGTACTGCTACGTTTGCTTAATCCTGTAACCACTACCTCCCCGATATTAGTAGCATTAGGCTCAAGTAATATCTTCATCTGTCTACTAGACTTAAGTATCTGCAAGACATAGCTTTCAAAGCCTACAAACGTCACCTTAATTGAGGCCTTATAGGGAAGCATCAGGTTAAACTTTCCCTCCTCATCCGTGACGGTTCCTTCTTTTACACCGGATTTTGCTCCGTCTAATATCATTACAGTAGCTCCAAACAGGGGCTCTTTTGTATCACCGGCCATTACGATACCCTCTATGGGAATCAGGTCACTCTTTTGCTCTGAAGATGAGATCACAATCGTACGGTTCACTTCATACCTGATCTTGACATTTTGGTCTTTGATCAACTGATAGATGATTTCGTGGAGGGGCTTAGCTTCCACATTCAGCGTAATGAGCTTATCTATTCCCACGAGGGTCACATCTTGATATACAATACGTGCTCCCGCTTTATCAGCCACCATATGTAGGACATTTCCCAGTGGCTGGCTACTCACACGTACCGTTACCCTCACATTCTGCCAATCTTCTAACTGCAAAGGTTCTTGTGCACATACTTTCCCGGTCCCTACCAAGGAGGTCGTCACCAAGAGGAGTATGGATAAGCATGAGGATATCGTATTTCTCACAATATACATACTGACTCATTTTATTAAGTTATCTCAGCAGCGACTCGATAATCTCGATATACCTGCTATTCTTATTGTACTTTTCCTTGTAATCTCTAAGTAGAGGATCCACTCTCTCTATCTCTTTTCCGGAGCGAATAAAATTAGTGAGGAGAGTGTAAAGCACAGCATCTCGAATATCTCCATCATATGTAGCAGCAAATTCGGTATACATACCTTCCAGCATTTGAGGTCTCTGGTATTCAATACCTTTTTCATGGCTATTCTTTTCGTTCATGAAGAAGCTATATCTCATCAACATGGAAAGATAATTGGGATTCAACAATGCCCCTTTGCCATCTCTAATTCTGAAGCCCTGCATGATATCCCAATATTCACCTATACCCTGCTCAGATATTGACTTTTTCCTTAGTTCTTCGTACATGAGAGGATATTCCATATATGACAAGTATACATCCGCTTCTACCCCTGCCATAATATACTCCTTCACATCATTGGATACTCCCTCAGACTTGGAGACGATTTCCTTAACTCTCAAAAGATACTCATCGGACACCCTCATTCGTTCTTGAGGAGTAATGTTCAAGACGGCATTGGCAAGTAACTGAGACTTATACCGCAATTCCTTTTTAATGCCATTTACGGATCTATAAAAATCATTATTTCTTACAGCCTGTTCGTTACCCCAATAGTCGATTTTGGACATATTTTTACCCTCATAAACTATACTCACAACTAGGCTATCTCCGGGCATTAAGAAGACAGATATGTTCCCATTGATGAGAACCTCTGCCATATCTTCTAGATTAAAACGATAAGTGTGTTTCTGTTCCCCATTATTATGAAATTCAGCGTGAATAAGGGGTGTTTGGACACAATCTACATAGATCTTTGGTCTCTGATAATTGCTTACACCAATGGTTAATAGGACATTATCCTCTTTAATCTGAGCATAAACAGAGCAAGCCAAAACAGACAAAAATAAAAGTAGCAAGAATACCCTTCTCATATGCAACTATAGTAATTAGAATTTAGATTGAAGCTATCTGATCCGTTTTTGTAATATACAGAATTAAAATGGAATCACAATGCATCTGACAGCAAATTATTTCTATTTAACTATTTCTCTTATTTTACCCATTCCCTATATAATGAATAACTCATGGCCTAAGTGACAACAAAATCAAAACCAAATCGATTCACTCCGGATAATGCAAAAGATAATGGGACCGTGGTATAGATTTGGGAAAACCAAGAAGCATCCAAAACTAAAAGGCGGGGTAATCCAAAAATTAGACGGACGTTTTATTTGAATTACCCCGCCTTTTTTTCAGCAAAAAGGCGGGGTAATTTTCTTCAAAATCAATATACGGATAAGCAGATAGTTACAACCAACATGGATTTCTATTCGGGCACAACGATTAATCGAAAAAATGCACTTGCTATTTTGACCTTTTGATTCCTATTTCTCTCTCACTCAGATGTCCATCACATAAAATGCGAAGTAGCCGAAACATAATTATTCAGGCGCTTGATTACAGATAATCAGGCGCCTGAATAGGATGGAAAGTTAGGGTATTATTAGAGGTCAGTCATCGTCGTCCTCATCGCCCTGTGCGTACTTGAGGAATGCTGAGCGAGTCAATGCCGGATAGGGTTGATCTTTGCCTTTGAGTCCATACCATAGGACTTGGTTGAATTCTACATCGGGGACGTTGTCCTCAATGGTGAAGTCATAACGCTCGGACATAGCTTGCCATTTGCTGCGGTCTACGTTTTTCTGATCCAGGGGTACTCTGTTGGGTTCGTGCTCAAAGGGAGTGAGATCCACTTCGGGGCGGAAGCAGCGCCACATGACTTGAGCTGCAGCATCATGCTGGGTCATCGGAGGTAGCCCGAGGATGAGTTCGATCGTACGGAGCATGGAGGTTGAGGTATAGGGGGTACTATCTACAATACCTCTCTTGACCCTTCCTCCGGCTACGAAGGCAATGCTCCTATGAGCATCCACGTGGTCTGCTCCATTCTGTGCATCATCTTCGATGACAAATACCGCTGTCTCAGCCCATATAGGAGACTTGCTCAGGTGCTCTACGAGCAAACCCACAGCCAGGTCGTTGTCTGCGACGTGCGCATAGGGGGAGGGACGTCCCAACTTCATCCCTTCAGTGTGGTCATTACCCATGCGTATCGTACTGAAGTGAGGGACTTTTCCCACCCGCAGGAGTGAGTCGAACTCTGCCTTCCAAGAGTAGAAGCGAGTGGTATCACGGATATTCATCGTATAGGGAGCGTATGTGGGGCTGAAATGTCCCTCCAAGCATGGGAGCTTGGCGACATACTTACCACTCTTATCCTTGGTGATGAACTCTCCATAGGATCGGTAAGAAACTCCGTGATCCTGACAGAGGTCCCAGATAAAGCCGGACTTATTATTCCCCATACGGTGACCTCCCTCGCCGGCATAGACGTCTCCACGCTTACTATAGTTGGTGGGCCAGGTCTTTTCGAGGTAGTCGTTGGCATAGCCGCCTACAGTCCAGTTGTGACCATCACAGCTTACTTCGGCATTGACGTAGAAGTTATCTAGCAGGACGAAGGTCTCTGCCAGTTTATGCTGGTTAGGAGTCACATCGCGACCGAATAGCAAGAGCCTTGGATCACCATTACCTTGGGGCAGATCTGACAGTACTTGATCATAGGTGCGATTTTCCTTGATCACATAGAAAACGTACTTAATGGGACTTGGGTCACCCACCCTGGAGGGGATCGGGTTGCCGGGCTCACTCTCAGCGGTATATCGCTGGGTAGAACGGTAAGGGGTATTGGCAAAAACTTGGGCAGAATAGTGCTCCAAAGCCTCCTCATCCGGCTCCGGAATGATAGAGAGTGCTCCTAAAAAGAGTCCTGCAATATACTGGACCCCCTTGGTGTGATTGGCATCCCCCTGGTGGTGACCATACTTCTGAGCCTTAGCAACCGGGCTGGGACCTTCGGGATTGGGAAGGGATCGGAGCCCTTTGCCATTCGTCACCCATAGCCTTTTGCCATGTGCCTTGACGTTAGTGGGATACCATCCTGTGGGTATGAATCCCAGAGGTTTGCTCTCTCCGGGGATACTGATATCGAAAATGGTTAGGCAATTGTTATTGGCGTTGGCAATAGCCAGCTTGCGCCCATGATCGAAAACGCAGAGACCATTAGTAGTACTACCTGATGGAGAATCCGGAAAGAGGGCCGCATTGAGAGTCTCCTCCACCCTATTCTGCTTGAGATTGACCACTGAGACACTATTGTCGTTGGCATTGGCGACAAAAAGACGGTCACCATTGGCACTCAGACAGATCTCATTGGGATGGCTACCCACCGGTATACTGTGCGTAAACCGGTTGAGACGTGTATCCCATACCCGAACCCTGTCCGATCCCCAGCAGCTGATATAGGCTTTGTCGCCACGGGGTTCGAAGAGAATCTGATAGCCCTCACCCCCCAGAGGTTCCTTGCGTAGGAGCTCTTTAGTGTGGAGGTCATAGACATATAGGCTATTGTCTCACCGAGTGACCACGTAGAGCTCCTGCTTACGGGGATGCACAACCAGCCCTGCCGGAGAGATCCGTTCGGGCCAAGGCTTTCCCATCACAATACTATCACTGAGATTGAGAGAACCATCTCGCTCTACATAGTAGATCTTGATCTGGTTATCATTACCTGCAGAAGCATATAATGTGCGCCCATTTCGGGAGAATGCCAGACCATACCAGCTCTTGGGGATCGTGGTACTGCTGACTTTGGTCTCGTGCTTAGTATCAATGAGATCGATACTCTGGCGACCATATCCATTATTGGTGACAGCCAACCACCGCCCATCCAGCGACGATGCCATATTGAGAGGGAGGTCACCCAGCTCTATATGTTTGCCTGCAGGGGTCAATGCCCAACCATTAGGAAGCATGACGTGCAAGCTATCCTGTGCATGGACACCCCATACTCCCATGAAGAATAGGATGATAAAGGAAAAAGATGACCGAATTAGGATTTTACTCTTCGTATTCATAGTCGGGTGCCTCTTATTAGAAATAATATTTTGCACCTATTTGGATCTGCCAAGGTATACCTGATGGAGATGCTATACCGGCATTGGAGCGAACTTTATACTTATATTCCTGCCTTTGTGGATCGAATCCTGTGATGCTGTAGAGGGGTTGCTTACCAAGGTTTTGGGAAAGTCCGGCCTCCTTATCAAACATATTGATGACATTGAAGGCGTCAACAGAGAGCTGTAGTCCACCATAGCGTCCAAAATCGAAGTCTTTGGTGAGACGTAAGTCCAGAGTTCCATAGAAATCATTCACCCCACCATTCCTCTCGGCGATCTTCCCCTTGCTGGCAAGCAGATAGTCCTTGAAGGAATCCTCTACTTCAGGGTTATCCATAATGCCCTTAAGTCCATCACGAATATCCTTGGGTACAGTAGGATCCTCCCAGTCGAAGACATAGGCGAGGTCATTGGTAGATACGAAGTCCCCATTCACATTACCCGTAATCATGGAGTAGCGCGTGCCACCAATGCCTGAGAATCTGAATCCCAGATCAAATCCATAGATGGAAGGAAGGGATCCATAGAGGACGACCTTATGTCTCCACTGATTGTCTGAGAAATTCATGCTGCTAAGGTCTCTTGGATCATCCTTCACCATGAGACCTAATGTTGCACTATTGGCAACATTCCCATTGTAGGAGGTATTGTCCCTAGAGTCATTCAGGCTGTAGCTAAAATTGAGCTCACCATCCCTGAAATAGCGGTAAGTAGCATCCAAAACAAGGGTATAAGTATTGACCTTACCACCACTTATAAGTTCAAGGACACGCCCAAGCTCTGAATATTTACGACTTTTGGTCCAATCGGTGATACCCTTACTACTGATCGTGTTTGCAGGCACATAGACGCCTCGATTGGCTTCGTTCGCCAATCGGAAATAGGGATCGTCCACCATATTGGCATCCACATACATATAGTTGTTGCGGGTATGGGTGCCATAGAAGCTGATACCTGCCCTGAGTCTGTCTGTAAAGAAGTGCGTGTAGGAGAGGTTATACTTGTAGCTCACCGGAACCTTGACATCATCAGAGTTGACGTTGATGGTACCAATCTTATCGAACCCTCTCTGGTCAAAGAGTTCCATACCGGGAGCAGTGGAGGGATCTCGACGATACCTCATGAGGTCTGCAGGAGGAACATTCTCAGTGAAGTCCAATGAATAGACATTCATACCATTGAACTGGAGATTGTTAATCATGGAATAGTTGTTCAGAGAACCTCCCATGACACCCCCTCCAATACGTAGGTAGTCGACATGTCGGTCATTTATATCCCATGTGAATTGGACTCTGGGCTGAAGGAGGAAACCATTAACCCTGTTGGCGGTACTGATATTGAGGAGCTTCTTAAGTGTGGGGTTCTCCTTGGGATTGCTGAAGTAATGCGTATACTTGCCTCTTAAACCTACCGTAATATCTGTCCCCGGTGCCAGTGTATATGCCGCTTGTGCGTAAAGGGCAGAATTTAGAAGGGTCTGGACCACAGTAGGGTCACCTGCAGGAACCTCGCGAGCATATCTATAGGGAGTATTATCCTCGAAGGCTTTCAACCCACGGAAATAGAATCTCCCATTCATCTCGTTCGTAGCAAGAGAATTGAGATGCTGAGCCATAATATCAACTCCGAAAGTATAGCTGGCAAGATCTGTATCCAGGAAATAGTTGTCAACCAGCTGGAAAGTATGATTCTTAAACTTTTCGGGCAAGTATCTGTGTCCCCCTATCTGGAGAGAAGAGACGTTCTCCACCTGCTCTACCACCGCCTTAGGCATTCCCTCAGCCGGGAGCTGAGAGCTGGATTGACCGTGATCCAACTGATAGAGATATTGAGCCTTAAGGATATTGGAAGCACGTTCGTTGATCTGTGTGCGCAGAGAAGCCAAGAGACTATTGTCCATAGTGAGGTGGCTGCCATAGACTTCATAGAGATTGATAGGAGAGTGGTTATCCTTGATCCCTTTATCATTAAAGTCTCTATTAAAGTTTTCGCGCAGTGTAAAGAGATTCTTCTCATTGATCTGCCAGTCAAACCGTGCCATGACGGAGGTAGAATTTCTCTTCTTATCAAAGACACCGATCTGAGGAGAGTCAGCCACACCATATTTATTCCTGGCAATATCCACGAACTTACTGAGAGTCTCCTTCTTGATCCCCACACGTTTCTCATCAGCTTCGTCCTTAATGTCAGCGATCTCCAGAGGTCGTGCATCGTACTGCTGATCCCAAGCAATAAAATAGTGGAGCTTATCCTTAATGATAGGTCCACCTAATGAGCCACCAAACTGTGTGATGGAATACTTATTGTCAGTCTTCTGACCTCGCGAATTGTAGGGACTGGAGAGATAATCTGCTCTCTGGAATGCAAATACAGATCCCTGAAGCTTATTGGTACCACTCTTGGTCACCGCACTCACGGTACCTCCTCCGGCACGCCCATAGGTGACGTCGTAACTATTGGTGATCACCTCAAACTCACGGATTGTCTCCATAGAAACCGAATAGGGTCCACGGTTGCTGGCACCACTGGAGTAGGCGCTCTTGGCTGTCATCCCATCTATAGTATAATTCGTTGCAGTCCCAATCTGACCTCCCAGACCAATCCCTCTACTCAAGGGTGAGAGATCTGAGAGAGTGGTGAAGTTTCGACTATTCACGGGAAGAGATGCCAGGTCCCTGGCAGTAACTGAAGTGGAGGCACCCACTCCGGTAGCTTTATTTTTGAGCACATTATGCTCCACTACCACCTCTTTCAGTCGGGTGCTGGAGGTAGAAAGATTAAAGTCGACACGGAGGACATCACCCTGATTGAGGGTATATCCCTCTTGGATCTGATCATCGTACCCTATGTATCTGACACCCACACTATAGGGTCCACCCAGGGGGACCTGACGTATGGTATAGCTACCATTAGTAGAAGTAGCTACACCGGTAGTAAATCCTGTAGAATGGTTCTTAACCGTGATAATGGCACCAATAGCAGGATCGTTATTCTCATCATAGACAAATCCCGTTACAGTAGCCAAAGGGTTAGACTGTGCCCAAATCCCGGGAACTACCATCAGGATTAGAGCCAAAAGAAGTTGTAGTTTTCTCATGCCGTGAAATAAAAATATAGGAGAGTTTCTGTACCTCAAAGGTACCCCTCCCATATTACGAAACGGCTAATGAGCTGTTAATATCAGGCTACATCACTTCTTTGAGGAAGGATATTATCCTCACAAGGCTTCTCCATGAATCTTTTTGTAGCGTGCCAGCTCCAAGGAATTGATGATATTCTGCCAGATCACATAGAAGGAAGGTACGACAGAGACCACGGGGTTCATGAAAGTCAACGCAATCCATATAGCCAGCACAGTATTCTTCTGTCCGAGGGTCTGTCCCCCATTTACCGCATGCCCCTCAGCTTTAGAGCCAATCTTGCGCCCCACAAAGAAAAGGAGCAAGCATACTACCAGAGTGCCACCGCCCAGAATGATGCCCTGCATGAGGTCCAGCTCATCATGACGGAGGAAGAATTGGATAGTATTGGAGGTGACGATGACCAAATTGGCACACCATATATAGAATGTCCACTTCACGCGCTTTTGAAGTTTTGCATGCACTTTCGGGAGTCCAAAACGCAATCCCCATATCAGTCCCATGGGGACGATCAGAAGCAATGAAACCTGTCCAAGGATATTTAGCACCGTGTCAAGGTATCCACCTGCAGCTGAATTGGGATAGAGGTAGGTAAGCAAAAGGGGTGCGGTGAGGGCCATGACGACGTTTCCAGGAATAAGATAGGAAGTGACAAATGCCATGCTACCGCCCATCATGGCTGTGATCACAGAAGCTGAGGTGGCGGTTGGAGTAAGGATGATGAGTGCCAGACCTTGCGCCAAGATCTCATCGAAGGGACTTAAGAGCACATACACAGCGGGTCCGAGGATCCATTGTGCCACAAAGAGGTACATATGCGTACGAGTGATACGTAGATCTGAAGGAGCTATGCGAGTGTAGGTCAGTGCCAGCATTATGAATAGGGAATAAGGCAGTATGAACGCCAAGCGATAAGCCCACGGTGCCAATAACGTGCCCAATACCATGGACCACAGCAAGGCGTAGTCCTTAAGGATTCGATAGGGTTTCATGTCCTGATTGAAAAAGGGGGAAATATTAAAAGGTCTTCTTTTTTACGGCTGCAAAAGTAATACTTCCGCGAATTAATCCACAATATTACCGCTTATATCTTTGCTATTTTTCCGGCGGAATGCACTAAATCCTCTAAAAAAAACGAGCCTACCTCAGAAAGAGGCAAGCTCGAGCAAAGTATAAAATATATCCGGTTATCCGCGAAAGGTCAACCCAAGTAAGATTTCAGGAGAGAGTTCTTAGTATTCTGCCTCAAGCGACGAATAGCTTTCTCCTTGATCTGGCGAACTCTCTCTCGAGTAAGTCCAAAATTCACACCAATCTCCTCCAAGGTCATCTCAGGCATATTCCCTATGCCAAAAAACATCTTGATGATCTCAGCCTCTCTCTCAGAAAGTTGGGACAAAGCACGATCAATCTCGGTAGAAAGCGACTCATTCATCAACCCTCTGTCGGCTACAGGTGCATCGTCATTGACAAGAACATCCAGCAGGCTATTATCCTCACCTTCGACAAAAGGAGCATCAACGGACAGCTGCCTACCATTGATCTTCATGGTCTCCACGACTTTCTCTTCGGTGAGATCCAACTCTCCGGCAAGTTCCTCTGAAGAGGGCTTACGCTCGTTTTCCTGTTCAAACTTCGTTACAGCCTTTTGAATCTTGCTGATATTACCCACCTGATTGAGAGGAAGACGAACAATACGAGACTGCTCGGCTAGAGCCTGGAGGATAGACTGCCTGATCCACCATACCGCATAGGAAATGAACTTGAATCCACGCGTCTCATCAAACTTCTCAGCAGCCTTGATAAGCCCGAGATTTCCCTCATTGATCAGGTCAGGAAGACTAAGACCTTGGTTCTGATACTGCTTGGCTACAGATACAACGAAGCGGAGGTTGGCGCGAACCAACTTCTCTAGAGCTTTCTGTGAATCTGCATCCTTACGGTGAATGGCTTGTGCTAAGAGGACCTCTTCCTCTACAGTGATTAGCTCTTCACGGCCTATCTCCTGCAGATACTTATCTAGTGAAGCACTCTCGCGGTTTGTAATAGATTTTTGAATCTTTAGTTGTCTCATCCTTATCCTTATTCTCTCAGATTTTAATCTAACGCCAAAATGGTATAGTTAGCAAAACGAATGCACAAAGGTAGTACAAATCAAACACTTGGACATATGTGGCGTCATCTCAATCACATAACCAATAAGTATACTAAAATGTTTGATAATCAGTATAAAACATACCCGGAGACGCAAAAGGAGAGGAAATCAGGCATAAAACCCGATTCCCTCTCTCCTAAAAAAGTATATCTGCAATGAAGATCTAAGTTAATCTCTATGCTCTCTGTCATCAGAGTGTCTGCGGGGACCACCTCTATGCTGACCTCTGTCACCTCCTCGGCGATCACGATCTCCACGGTCTCCGCGATCTCCACGACGTTCTCTAGGCTGAGGCTCTACATAACCTTCAGGCTTCTCTTCCAAGACACGGTGTGAGAGACGGAACTTGCCACTCTTTGGATCTACATCCAAAAGCTTGACAGAAAGCTTGTCACCCACCTTAAGTCCGGTATCTTCAATATTGTCATAACGCTTCCACTGATACTCAGAGATGTGCATGAGACCTTCTTTGCCGGGGAGGAACTCGACAAAGACACCATAAGGCATTACAGACTTGACCGTTGACTCGTATACATCCCCGACTTGAGGGACTACCACGATATTTCGAACCATCTGAAGAGCCTTTTCGAGAGCCTCCTTGTTGCTGCTAGCGATCTCTACAATACCTTCATTATCGACCTCTTCGATATTCACTGTAGCACCACTTTCCTCCTGGATGCTCTGAATGATCTTGCCACCCGGACCAATGACAGCACCAATGAACTCCTTCGGGATGCGAAGCGTCTCGATACGCGGAGCATTGGGCTTAAGATCCGGACGAGGTTCAGGCAGACAATCCGTAAGCTTATTGAGGATAAAGAGCCTGCCTTCCTTAGCCTGAGCCAGCGCATTTTCTAGGATTTCGTAGGAGAGTCCATCGACTTTGATATCCATCTGAGTAGCCGTGATACCATCTTTGGTACCGGTAACCTTGAAGTCCATATCCCCCAAGTGGTCTTCGTCACCAAGGATATCGGAAAGGATCTTATAGTTCTGCCCCTTATTTTCAGAGATTAGCCCCATAGCGATGCCGCTCACAGGCTTCTTGATAGGCACACCGGCATCCATAAGTGCAAGGGTTCCTGCACAGACTGTAGCCATGGAGGAGGAACCATTGGACTCCAAGATATCGGACATCACACGGATAACGTAGGGATAATCCTTCGGGATCATCCGTTTCAGAGCCCTATGAGCTAGGTTTCCATGCCCAATCTCACGGCGTCCGACACCTCTCTGAGGTTTGGCTTCACCCGTTGAGAAGGGAGGAAAATTGTAATGCAGTAGGAACCTCTCCTTACCATAGTTGAGCGCATCATCGACTATCTTTTCATCACTCTTCGTACCGAGCGTAACGGTAGAGAGAGATTGAGTCTCACCACGAGTGAAGATAGCTGATCCATGAGGAATGGGGAGGCAACTCACCTCCGTCCATATGGGGCGGATCGTGCGGGTATCTCTACCATCGAGTCTGCGACCTTCGTCCAGGATGGCGCGACGCATGGCTTCCTTCTCCACATCATGGTAGTAGCGATCGATCAGAGGAGACTTCTCTTCGAGCTCTTCTTCACTATACTGTGCCTTAAAGTCCTCTACAATCTTATCGAAGGCTTCCATCCGCTCCTGCTTACCTGTACCGGACATAGCGATGTCATAGGCTTTCTGATAGCATTGATCATGGACTTTTTGACGCAGTTCTTCATCATTTTCTTCGTGCGAATACTCTCTTTTCTGCGTCTTTCCTACGGCTTCTTGAAGTTCAAGCTGAGCCTGACACTGCACCTTAATAGCCTCGTGTGCAGCACGAATGGCGTCAAGCATTTCACTCTCTTGGACTTCATCCATTTCACCTTCGACCATCATGATATTGTCGAGTGTAGCCCCTACCATAATGTCTATATCTGCTCTCTCCAGCTCTTCGGCAGTAGGATTAATGACGATCTCACCATCCACCCTAGATACACGAACTTCGGAGATGGGACCATTGAACGGAATGTCGGACACAGCCAAAGCTGCAGAGGCAGCAAGACCGGCTAGAGCATCCGGCATATCTACACCATCAGCGGAAAATAGGATGATATTCACATATACTTCTGCGTGGTAGTCATCCGGAAAGAGAGGGCGCAAAGCGCGGTCCACCAGACGACAAATAAGGATCTCATAGTCTGAAGCTCTCCCCTCACGGCGAGTAAAGCCGCCAGGGAATCTACCTATGGCAGAAAACTTCTCCTTATATTCCACTTGTAGGGGCATAAAATCTGCCCCCGGTACAGCATCCTTCGCTGCACATACGGTTGCCAACAATACGGTGTTGCCCATGCGAACCGTTACAGCACCATCCGCTTGCTTAGCCAACTTGCCGGTTTCAATGGTGATCTCTCGACCATCCGGCAATTGGATGGTTTTGGTGATTACGTTCATCATTAAAGTTCTTGTAATAGTATATCTACTTGAAGTCTATCAAATAATTGTTGCAAAGGTAGTTAAAAGATCTCCGAAATCACTTGTTACTCAGCAAGTTCTTCACAATATCTGCCACTACTTTGCCATCAGCACGCCCGGCAGTCTGCTTGGAGACCTCTCCCATAACTCGTCCCATACCTTTCATATCAGTCACTCCGAGAGAGGATATTGTCTCTCTAACTAGGGACTCTATCTCCTCTTGAGACATCTGTGCAGGCATATACTCGCGTAATGCTTCAGCCTGTTTCTCTTCGGCTTCCGCAAGATCCGGTCTATCCTGCTCGCGATAGATGGAGGCACTCTCCTCTCTCTGCTTGATCATCTTGGAGAGGATCTGGAGTGCTTTCTCATCTTCCAGCTCATGGCTACCACCTTTTGCAGTTACAGCTTCCAGGAACTCTTTCTTGGCTCCTCTGAGAGCTTCGAGTTTAACCTTGTCCCTTGCAAGCATTGCTGCCTTAATATCTTCACTAATCTTATCGAATAACGTATTCATAACTTCATTATCTACTGAATAAAACACTATCGCTGTCCAAAGATGATCATCTCATCATCCAGATCATCATCTTGAGTCTCAACCCTTTGCTTCGGCAATTCTTCTACGACCTCAAATTGCTCCGGAGCGATACTACCATTTACTTCTGCTTGCTGGAGTTTTTCTGACTCTTTTACGGTGGCATGTGCTATCCTATTACTTCTCCGATACCTCTCTACCACAGTCTCCTGCCTCTTCAGGGTCGGGGTATCAGAGATGAGGGAGACAAAAGTATCGTCATCCAGCTCCTCTTCGGAGAAGATAACTGATGTTTCATTTCGGAAGGGGGTCGTTCCCGTCACTGTCTGATAATACTTGGATATCGCCTGTCGGTCAGCCTCCTCCGTGACACCTTTGGTAGCATCCTCCACTCCAAATCCTGAAGCCAGAATAGTCACTCTGACCTTATCTCCGAGGGATTCATCCTTTCCGTACCCCCAGATGAGGTCAAAATTCCCTCTGATACCTGAAGTAAAATTGTGCAGATCCTCAAATATCTGGGCATCCGGCTCTGACTCATCACTGAAGGCAATATAGAGGAGAAGGCGAGAAGTATGCTCAAAATTGGTGGTATTCACAAGTGGAGACTCCAGCGCATCCTGGATAGCATCTCTAATACTATTGGGACCGGATCCAAAACCCCTACTAATGATAGCCACCCCACCGTTGGAAAGGGTCGTGTACACATCCGCAAAATCCAAGTTGATATTCCCGGGATCTGTCACAAGCTCTGAGATGGAACGAGTTGCTATAGTAAGAGTTTCATCCGCCCTCTTAAAAGCCTCACTCACCTTCATGTTGGGATAGACCTTCCAGAGCAATTCATTTTTGATTACGAGCAGAGCATCCACATTCTTGCTCATCTCTTCAACCCCTCGTATAGCCTGCAAGATCTTACGTTCACCCTCAAAGAGGAAAGGGATCGTAACGATGCCGACTGTCAGTATGCCCATCTCCTTAGCTATCTTAGCTATCACAGGAGCTGCACCGGTACCGGTACCGCCACCCATTCCGGCAGTGATGAATACCATGTGGGTACCATCAGAGAGAGCCTGTTTGATATCTGATTCACTCTCCTTGGCTGCCTCTTTGGCTCGTTCCGGCTTATTCCCGGCTCCCAACCCCTTGGTGATCTTTTCACCAATACAGATGGTATTCAACACCGAACACTTATTGAGGTGCTGGCGGTCCGTATTACAGAGCAGGAAGGTCACATCCCTTATATCCTCTCCATACATGTGATTGACGGCGTTTCCACCACCGCCACCGACCCCTATCACCTTAATGATAGAGTCACTCTTCTCTCCTTTGTTATTGATATGTAGTAGCTGCTCTTCCATGATTATATTTCATCTTCACCGGAGGGATCATCAGGGAAAAATCCGGTAAACCATTCAGAAATAGATTTCACCAAGGTTTTCCTCTTGGGAGGGCGAACTTCAGCATCCTGTTTCCCTTTATGCTTGGTAGCCTCCTTAGCCTTCTTGGTCTTATCCTCAGGGATCTCATCCTTTGTGAATAGAGGTTTCGGAACTGGAGGATTTTCATTCAAAAGATCATTTTCAGGATAGTCATTGGTAGCGTACCCTTCCTCCTGAACACTCTCTTCCACCTCCTTCACCTCGTCTACATTCACCGTCTCAGATGCCTGTTCTTTGACGAGACATTCGACAGTGCCGTGATCCAGCATAGCATATAGCAGATGTAGTCTGGGATTCTTGATGTACTCCCTATTACGACCCGACGAAGATATCATATTGGCTGCCAGCTCGATCTCTACACCTAAAGTCTTGGAGAGCTTTTCGATCATGCCAACCAGCTCACTTCCACCACCGGTGACCAATACCCCTCCACCGATATCCTCCATGCGGATCATATTGACCAGCACATTGCGGATATTGTCTGCTATCTCCTGTGCTCTTGCCTCGATATATCGACATACCTCATACCGAGAGAGAGACTTTGTGGAGAGGTTATCGGCAGCATTCACTTCAATCTGCTGTTTGTCACCGGGTTCGGAGATTGCCGATCCCCCAAAGCACTTGATTCGCTCTGCCTCACTCTCCGTGATATGCATTGCAGTCAAATCCTTGGTGATATTATTGCCACCGAGGGGCACCACACGCACCCCCTGAAGGAGACCTTTCTTAAACACACTGACCGTGGAAGTCCCTGCTCCCAGATCAATCAGCACACACCCGAGATTCTTCTGATCATTGGTCAGGAAAGCATTACCCAGTACGATAGGAGATATCAAAGGTCCCTCGACACCCAATTTGAGCTTACCCTCAACCACACTCATCACGTTGCTATACATCTGAGGCTTGGCGACTATCAATGGAAATCGTGCCTCCATCTTCATGGCCTGCACACCGACCGGTGAAGAGGTATAGTTGCTATTAACGAAATACTCGGGAGAATCAACGTAGAGGACCTCATACTTCTCATGGGAGAAGTCTTCTACCTGCTTGAAGAGTTGATTGATATCCTCTTTGGTAATCTCATGAGGGGTATCGAAATGAAGGGACTCCATATGTCGCAATGTACGAAGAGATTGCCCCCCCACATTGACATAGATTCGCGCTATTTTCTCTCCGCTCAGTTCCTCAAGTTTATGGATGATCTTTTGAGTTTTTTGGGCGGCTATCTCCATATTATAGATGACCCCTCGAGGGATACACCCTTCAGAGAGCTCATCAGCATAATATTGTATCTCAAACTTCCCCTCCTCATCCTTCTGCGCCAGAGCTCCCTTAATTCTATGCGAACCGAAGTCTATCGCAGCTATGGTGGTGATATTTCCTTGCATTACGACTCTTGTGAATAAACGATGAGATGCACTACTGATGACGTTTGCGCAAGAAACGCTTTTAGTGCCTAACAAATATACAATAATTGGGGTAGGATTCCGATTATGCAGGCTTCCGGAAAAGAGATCGAGCAGACCACTCTTGATGAGGATCTGCTCGATCGAAAATATTCAGATGGCGGGTAAAACCCGTCTGCTTATCTATTCTGAATTACTCACACAGAACGGGACGGATGTCCACGCGGCGTGCTTCAGGCCATGTATCGGTTATACTGTCGATACCTGAAGGGGTAATCTCCAATCTGCTACGATTGATACCCTTAGATACAAGATAGTCAGCCACAGCATTGACACGACGTCCGGAGAGCCTGTTGTTGAAGTCCAGATTACCTTCGGGAGAAGCATAGCCTCTCAGAGCCATCTTCACGGTAGAGTTTTCCTTCATCCAAGAGACCACACCGTCCAGAGTTTCCTTAGACTGAGGTGTAAGGTCTGCCTTGGCAAGTGCAAAGAATACTTGAGAAAGGAAATTCTCCATGGTACCACCTGTCACCACATTGTTCTCAGCCAACTGAGCTCCTGGAGCAAAAGACTGTCCGGGAACAGTGGTCGAAGTTGTAGTATTCGGGGTACCGTTGTCTGTACCTATGAGGTGAGTGGTGTTACCCGGAACGCCCTGCCCTCCAAAGAGAGTAGTCACCGTTGCGGGATCCAACTTACCGTTATTAGAGATGATGAGAGCCATGATCAGACGTTCCATGCGGTCCAGTCTGTCCTTATACTCATCTACATAAGTATTGCGAAGAGCCTGGTCAAGAAGTCTACGCTTCAAGGTCTCTATCTTGAAGCGCTGCAGCATCTGATCCTGCTGTCTCTTGCGTACATAAGGGGCACGAGCCTCCACGATCATGCGAGTGATGAGCTCTTCAGCTTCGTCACGGCATATGGGGAGATATTCATCCTTACCATCCTTATTGCAAGAGCAGTTGGGGTCTTTGCATTTGCGCTTACCATCGCACTTACATTCGCCTGCCTTACAGCCACAATCACCCGAACAGTATTCAGAGTTGTGACCATTTTCGGAGTAAAACTTATCCAGAATCTCCTTAGCAGTGACATCCTTCTGTGCGAAGGCTCCCAAGCATACTAGCAGTGATGCTGATAATAGGGTAATAATTCTTTTCATAACTAATTCTGTAGAGAGAGATTAGAATACGAAACGGTACCCGACAGCGATCATGTTGTTCTTGAAGAGATTTCTCGAAGAGTAGTCTACAAAGAGGGCACCGTTAGCGATGTTGTTGATATTTACACCACCAATGATATTGGCACCTGCTTTGCTACCCAGACCGTGGTCAAAGATACCTAGACCCAGACCTACATAAGGAGATACAGGGCTGTTTTCGAGGTTAATGTTGTAGAGGACATTGGCACTCAGACCAAAACCGGTCTTTCCACCCATACCTACGAAGAGTTCGGGAGCAAAGTCAAAGTTGGTGTTGCTGATCTGCATATATCCACGTACACCAAGGTTCCAGAGGGTAGATTCACCAAAGTTTACACCGGTGATCACAGCCATTCTGTTGAGCTTCAAGAATCTTGAGTCTGCAGGAGCAGCTTCCTGAGCAGCAGTAGTTTCGCCATTATAGATTACCTGAGGATCCTGAGCCTGAGCAGTGGTCACTGTCCTATTCTGAGCAGGGATCACAGTAGTAGTAGCAGGAGCTGTAGCGGTAGCACCCGGAGTGATGATAGTGGTAGTATTGGTAGATCCTTTAGCAGCACCCGGAGCTACAGCGTAGTTGCGGTCGAGCTTCTGCACGAGGGTACGTACTTCGTTGATCACTTCCTGGTTGGAGGCATCGGACTTCTTTTCTTGGTTGAGAGCAGTCAGGATCACATCCATTTCCTTGTCAGAGAAGTTGTTGGCACGAGCACTCTCTTCGTTGCGGATCTTTTCGAGAATGCGATCGACCATTTCTTCGAATTCCTTCTTAGTCATCTTCTTGCAGCCTTCACCCTTACGGAAGAGTGCGCGTTCCTGACGAGTCCTACTATCTTCTACTCGTGTATCATCTTTTCTGTCACCTCTCATCTCATTGATACGATCGTTGTCGAAATCATCTTCAGAGAAGTCAGGAGCCACTGCAGGTACTCCGAGATTGACACGAAGACCTCCGGTGTACATCATATTATTAACGAGATCAGAAGGCTTCTGCACATTTTCCACATTCTTTCTGTTGGTCATCAGCATAGAGTTGACGGTACCAAAGAGTGCGAAGTAGCGTGACATGGGGATCTCTACACCTGCACCGGCAAGAGCAAAGAGATTCTTCTTGTTGTAAGCCTTGTTTTCCTTTTCGCTATCAACGGCAGCATCGATGAAGTTGTTGTCATCAATATAACCTGCACCCAACTTCAGGTAAGGAACGATACCTCTCGGGTAGTTGAGACGTGCGATGATGTTACCACCATACATCTTCAAGTTCTTGTTAAAGTCGAAGTTCAGCATATTGGGCTGCTTGGTGGCTTGATAGTAGAATGCACGGAGACCTACAAGTGAAGAGAAGTCTACACCTACAGATCCTCCCATGTACCACTGGCCTCTCCAGCCAAGCTTATCGCTGAAGTCTACATATGCCACACCGGGTTCGATAACGAACTTGGGACCTCTGAAACCATCGGAGAAGAGGCTGGAATATGCACGACCATACTTATCAGACTGAGCTTGAGTATTGCCCCCCAGATATAAATCCAGAGAAGCCAGACCTGTCCAGTTACCCCATCTCTTCGTTTCGTTGCTTACAGCAGGATTCATGTAGATATTGTCTGCATCCATGTTGAAGCGAATGTTTTTAGCTTCCAGAGAGAGAGCGATACGATCAGTAAGGCTCATCTTCAGACCTGCACCCAGGCTGACGAAGAGCTGCTTTTCCTTGATCTTAGCATCACTGACAGCTACCTGAGCATCCTTGAAGTCAAAGGGATTGTAGTCAAATACCTGAACACCGGTACCTGCGGTGATGTAGGGTGAGAAGTCGAAGTTGCCAAGGATATTGAACTTAGCTTCTGCGCCAAAGCGGGTAACATCAATCTTCATCCCATCCAACTTGTTGAGAGCCTCTTCATTGAGAGGTTGATTTTCCCACTTTTGGATAGCATTTTTCAGATTGAGAGACTTTTCAAATGTTCCTCTCAGTTCGAAGAAGGGGCCAAAGCCAAAACCTACGCGTGCACCATAGAAGGGAGAGTCCTTCAGCTGGATGTTCTCGTTCCACCAATTGTACTCAATCAGTGGAGACAGAGTGACGCTAACATCTCTCACCTGAGCATCAGCTCCGGCTACTGCAAGCGATGCTAGAGCGCCTGCAATAAAGAGTTTGCCTTTTTTCATAACTAAAAATTAATTGTTTACGTTCAGTATAGTTCACGTCTTGAAGTCCCAAGTTTTGCCCAAAGTTACTAATAAATCACTGCACACCATACCAATTCTTGAAAAAATCCCCCACAAAAGGTGCTTCACCACTGTATTTGATGCCTCAGAGCATGGGGTAGCCAACACACTTCAGCCGCCAAATTTTATCATATCTCTCACAAACATCATTGATGCATTCATTATTCAGTAACTATTCAAACATCAAAGTTACATGATAGAAAACCAATTGATCCAAATTCCACCTCAAGATACTTATACTTTCTCTGCCCATATCCGGGACAAACTAAAGTGCCTAAAAATAAAAGGCGGGGTAATCCAAAAATTACCCCGTACTTTTTTCAAAATTACCCCGCCTTTTTGTCGGGAAAAAGGCGGGGTAATATTTCATGCTCTCCAAAGTACTGATAACCAAAATATTACGAAGCATCTAAAAAGGCTATTATGTCAATACGTGTAACGGGCACATGGGGATGAAGGGAGAGAAAAAAGTTTATTCATGAGTATGCGGCAAAAAGGTTGTAAATTTGGGGGCAATTAATATCTATGACAAAAATAGCAATGAGTAGTACTATACATATAACCTTCCCTGATGGGTCAGTCAAGGAGTATCACAGTGGCATCACACCTCTGCAGATCGCCGAAGGTATCAGCCCCAAGCTGGCACGAGAGATCCTCAGCGCAGGAGTCAACGGTGTTACAGTGGATCTGAGCCGCCCTATTGAGGACGATGCCGACCTTATATTATATAAGTGGGAAGATGAGGAGGGAAAGCATGCCTTCTGGCATACGAGTGCACACCTCCTGGCAGAAGCCTTACAGAGTCTGTACCCGGGGATCAAGTTTGGTATAGGACCGGCTATAGAGAATGGATTCTACTATGATGTGGATCCCGGCGATGGGGTTCAGATCAAGGATGCCGACCTCCCTGCCATTGAGAAGCGCATGAAGGAGTTGGCTGAAGAGAAGAGCACGCTCACCCGTCGTGAGATCTCCAAGGACGATGCGCTGGCATATTGGGGGAATAAGGGAGATGAGTATAAGGTAGAGCTGATTCAGGATCTGCAGGATGGCACCATCACCACCTACACGCAGGGAGAATTCACTGACCTCTGCCGCGGACCTCATCTACTCTCTACCACCCCCATCAAGGCTGTCAAGCTTCTGTCCGTGGCGGGTGCCTACTGGAGAGGCGACGAGACTCGCCATCAGCTGACTCGTATATATGGTATCACCTTCCCCAAGAAGAAGATGCTGGACGAGTACCTTGAGCTTTTGGAGGAGGCAAAGAAGAGAGACCACAGGAAGGTCGGCAAGGAGCTGGAGCTCTTTGCCTTCTCCCAGAAGGTGGGTGCAGGACTTCCTCTCTGGCTCCCGCGCGGCACACAGCTGAGACTTTCCCTGGAGGACTATCTGAAGAAGATCCAGAAGATATACGGCTATGAACAGGTCATCACTCCTCACATAGGGAGCAAGAGCCTGTATGTCACTTCAGGTCACTGGGCAAAATATGGCTCAGACTCTTTCCGTCCCATCACTACCCCACAAGAGGGTGAGGAATTTATGCTCAAACCCATGAACTGCCCTCACCACTGTGAAGTATATAAGACAAAGCCGAGGTCCTATAAGGATCTGCCGGTCCGCATTGCTGAATTTGGGACCGTATATAGATATGAGCAGAGTGGTGAGCTTCACGGCTTGACGAGGGTTCGCGGATTTACTCAGGATGACGCACACCTCTTCTGTCGTCCGGACCAGATCAAAGATGAATTTAAAAAGGTGATGGATATCATCTTCATCATCTTTAAGGCCCTTGACTTTCAAAACTTTGAGGCGCAGATCTCCCTGAGAGATAAAGTCAATCGGGACAAGTACATCGGCTCTGAAGAGAATTGGGAGAAGGCAGAGCGTGCTATCATAGAGGCGTGTGAAGAGAAGGGTCTGAAAGCAAAAGTGGAATATGGCGAGGCAGCCTTCTATGGTCCTAAGCTTGACTTCATGGTGAAGGATGCTCTGGGTAGAAAATGGCAGCTGGGAACAATTCAGGTGGACTACAACCTCCCGGAACGTTTTGAGCTTGAATATACCGGGGAAGACAACCAGAAGCACAGACCTGTGATGATCCATCGCGCTCCTTTCGGGTCTATGGAGAGATTTGTGGCAGTACTCATAGAGCATACGGGAGGGAAGTTCCCTCTCTGGCTGGCACCCGATCAGGTGGTGGTACTACCGGTGAGTGAGAAGTACAATGACTATGCATACAAGGTCTCTAAGCTTCTGACACGTGAGGATATCCGCGTAGTGGTAGATGATAGGAACGAAAAGATAGGTAAGAAGATTCGGGACAACGAGCTTAAGCGCATCCCCTACCTCCTCATCGTCGGCGAAAAGGAGGAGAATGCCGGCACAGTATCTGTACGTAAGCAGGGAGAGGGTGATCAGGGTTCGGAAGAAATTACTATCTTTGCACACCAAGTCTTAGATTCCATTGATTCTCAGATGAATGCCTGGAAGAAGGATGACGCTCAAGCTGAACAGATGTAGTCCGGCGAGGGTACTTTGTGAAGTAAATGGAATCCGGACCGGTGAAAGAATAATATCGTAATCATCAATAAACTAATTGTAGAAACTGACATACATACCGAATGGCGAAATTTGTGAAAAAGGGTCCTGAAACCGCCCCTCACCGAATCAATGAACGCATCAGAGCTAGAGAGGTGCGTGTCGTGGGTGACAACGTAGAGCAAGGGATATATCCCATCCAAGTAGCTCAGAAGATGGCGGAAGAGCAGGAGTTGGATCTGGTAGAGATCTCACCTAATGCGGCGCCTCCGGTGTGTAAGATCATGGACTACCAGAAGTTCCTCTATCAGCAACGAAAAAAGCAGAAGGAGCAAAGAGCAAAGTCCGTCAAGGTAGTCGTCAAGGAGATCCGCTTCGGTCCTCAGACTGACGATCATGACTACAACTTCAAGCTAAAGCATGCCAAGGGCTTCCTCGAAGACGGATTTAAGGTCAAGGCCTACGTCTTTTTCCGCGGTCGTTCGATCCTCTTCAAAGATCAGGGAGAGATGCTTCTCCTGAAGTTTGCCAGTGACTTGGAGGACTATGCCAAAGTAGATCAGATGCCGGTGCTGGAAGGTAAGAGAATGATCATGATGTTCTCGCCAAAGAAAAGTGCTTCGAGTAAGAAGAAGAGTTCTCAACCGGCTGATAAAGAATAGCATAGAACGAAATAATATCTCCGACAATATGTGTCGGACTTCATTGAATACTAATTAATAATATTTGCAATGCCTAAGACAAAGACTAATTCCGGTGCCAAAAAGAGGTTCGCCCTTACCGGATCAGGTAAAATCAAGTGTAAGCATGCTTTCAAGAGTCACATCCTAACCAAGAAGACCAAGAAGCAAAAGAGGCAACTGACGGATACCCATTATGTACATCCCGCTGATGTAAAGAATGTACTGGTAATGCTTGGTAAGAAATAATTCGGTTTGTCTTCATTTTCTAATCCACTTACACCAATCAGATTTTTATAACAGAGTGTACAGCTAATAAGAGTCTAACGACCGCTGACACTTATAATATTTTACTCAAATGGCAAGATCAGTAAATCATGTGGCTTCAAGAGCCAAGAGGAAGAGAATATTGAAGCTCACACGTGGGTATTACGGTGCCCGCAAAAATGTGTGGACCGTTGCCAAGAACACTTGGGAGAAGGGACTTCAGTATGCTTATCGCGACAGAAAGACCAAGAAGCGTAACTTCCGTGCTCTCTGGATCCAGCGTATAAATGCCGCAGCGCGCCTCGAAGGGACTACCTACTCTCGCCTCATGGGGGATCTCAAAAAGAATGGTATTGAGATCAACCGTAAGGTATTGGCAGACTTGGCAGTGAACCATCCCGAGGCTTTCAAGGCTATCGTACAATCTGCGAAGTAGTAATTTCTACTTCCTGAGGACAATCCTCTAGGGCGACCCCGGATAGTGGCAACTATTTGGGGTCGTTTTGTATATATAGGACACTCTGACATTGACCGAATTCACCCTAAAAAAAGTACCTTGCCGGGGACAACCCAAATGTTTGAGTATGTAAGCATTCCTAATCCTCTGATAATTATGATGCAATGCTCTCGTCTGATAATAGTCAGTATGCTACTATTCATTTCGACCCCTTCTGTGGGACAGGATGTGACGATACCCCTACTCTCCCTCCGCGTGACTGTCACGGATACGGAGACCCATCAAGGGATACCTTAAGCACAAGTGTATGTGGTCTCGCCTAATGTCCTCAAGTCCGCAAGGTGAGTATTCAGGTTATGCGGAAGGCTCCAATTACTGTTTTTGGGGT
>X289_Eastern_Grey_Kangaroo__coassemble_99_pt1 | contig 61147 bp, 47 predicted proteins | sample X289_Eastern_Grey_Kangaroo__metabat2_low_PE_002 | metagenome-assembled genome bin X289_Eastern_Grey_Kangaroo
TCTGGATTTCTCACCCTTTTTTTTTCTCACCCCAATTCGTCTTGCGGAATCTAGGTAGTTACCACGGCATCGTCTTCAGTGAGACCTTTGGATCCCAAGCCTATACGGTGCGACTTCGCGTAGAAGGATTGCGTGACTTAGGGAGCTGCATCAGCCCCTACAACTCCTTCCAGCTGCTACAGGGTCTGGAGACGCTCATGATACGGATGAAGGCAATGAGCACCACCACTTTGGAGCTGGCACAATGGCTTAGAGAACATCCGTTGGTTGCGTGGGTCAAGTATCCCCTACTCGAGAGTCATCCGGACTATAACTCGTGTAAGGAGAGACTATCTCAAGGTGCCGGAGCCATCCTTACTTTTGGAGCAAAAGGGGGATTTGAGGCATCCAAAAAGGTATGCGAATCCACCAAACTCTTCAAGATTGTCGCGAATCTGGGAGATTCCAAGTCTCTCCTCATTCATCCCGGGAGTACCACCCACAACCAGTTGAGCCCGGAAGATCAAGAAAGTGCCGGTATCACTCCGGATCTCATTCGCCTCGCCATAGGGCTGGAGGATATAGAGGACATTAAGCAGGATCTGGATCAAGCCTTAAGGATAGCTCATGAGTACCTATAGAGAGATTCGATTCCTCACCATCCCCGGCTATATCACCGGGGATGGCGAGGAGCTCCGAGACTTTGACCTATCTCTGGAGATCGCAGGGAGTGAGAGTGAGTCTGCACCTTACATATTGGTGTGTCATGCTCTGACGGGGAATAGTTCTGTCGCAGGTCCCGAAGGTTGGTGGGGAGATCTCATCGGTCCGGGTCGCACCATTGACACCAACTTCTATCGAGTTATTTCCATAGATATACCCGGAAATTGCCATCTACTGCCTCCTCTTAGCCGTCCCGACCTCCTCTCCCTTCACGATGTGGCTCGGTTGCATCTGATCGCACTGGAGAAGATCGGCGTCACACACCTCAAGGCTATTATGGGCCCCAGCATGGGTGGAGCATTGGCTTGGCAGATAGCAGCACTGGCTCCTAAGCTGAGTGAACTCCTGATCCCCATCGCCTCAGACTATCTGGCTTCGGAGTGGCTGCTTGCGCAGACAGAGGTGCAGAAGTTATTACTGGAAAGTAGTACCTCACCCCTCTATGCAGCTAGGATACACGGGATGCTATGCTACCGCACTCCGGAGTCCATGCTGGAGAGGTTTCAGGGCAGGTGCGGCGATAAGGGCATGGTAGGATGGCTTCGGTATCACGGTCATCTACTAGAAGGGAGATTCAGTGAAGATGCCTACAGAGTGATGACCCACCTCACCTCAGATATTCATGTGGCTGATGATGTCTCGGGGTTGCTGCATATAGAGAGTGACATCCATGTAGTCGCCATAGACTCCGATATGCTCTTCCCGATCTCACGTGCGGTAAATACCGTAAAGGAACTGAACCGATATGGTAAGAGTGCTGCACTGCACATCCTCTCCTCGCCTCACGGTCACGATGCCTTTCTGATGGAGTATGAAAAGCTGTCTGAAATTCTGGCACCACTCTTTACAGTCAAAGGAGAAAACCACTCCAATCACAAGAGGATCTATCTGGCTGTAGTGGGTCATGGCAATGTGGGAGGGGAATTTCTGGATCAGGTGACAGCGCAGCGAAAAGAGCTGGCAGAAAGCAAAGGCATGGAGTTGATCATATTTGCCATAGCCGCCACACACACCCTGCTTCTGGATGCCAAGGGTATTGATGAAGATTGGCGTGATAGAATCCTCACTGCCCCGAAGGTATCGGACCCTATCTCCGAGATTATGGACTTTGCGGATCGGAACATCTCAGGTCCCAAGATATTGATAGACAATACTCCCTCTCAAGATATACCCCATAGATATGAGGAGCTGGTGTCAAGAGGCTTCGACCTGATATCCTCTAATAAGGTGGCAAATACTCTCCCCATGTCAGACTACCAATCCCTTCGGAGCCTGCTTGCACGCCGGTGTCGCACCTACAGATATGAAACCAATGTGGGGGCGGGGCTTCCTCTCATCGAGAACCTCCAGAGACTGCATATGTCGGGTGATCGCATTCACCTTATCCGGGGACTATTCTCAGGGTCCTTGAACTTCATCTTCAACAGGCTTTCGGAAGGGGAAGACTTCTGCGATATGCTCAGGGAGGCGTCCGCACGCAAATACACAGAGCCGGATCCTCGCGTGGATCTCAGTGGACTGGATGTGGCAAGAAAGGTATTAATACTGGCTCGTGAATTGGGATTGGCGTGTGAACTGACGGAAGTAGAGGTTCAGAACCTAGTACCTCCCACCCTGCAGAATCTATCCACAGAGGAGTTGCAGGGACATATCAGCGACTTGGGTCAGTACATCTCCGGGCTGATGACCTGCAATGAGGAGAATGTGATGCGCTATGTGGGTGACGTGGAAATAACTGCTGAAGGCACTCCCAGGCTGGTATGCAGCCTGCAAGCTGTCCCCAGGAAAAGCCCTTTGGGAGGAGTCTCCGAAGCTGACAGTTGTTTCGAGATTTATACCGAAAGCTATGGAAGTCTTCCGATCATAATTCAGGGTGCCGGAGCAGGGGCAGTAGTGACAGCTCGAGGGGTCTTCGGGGACCTCCTTCGGACTGCTGAAAGCTGCTGAAGCGAGAAGTAGCCACAAAAGTGGTTGAAAAGCAAGCCACTTCTGAACCTTGTAACCAACTGACTATTAGAACTTTAAGGATTGAAGAAAATTACCCCGCCTTTTTGTCGGAAAAAAGGCGGGGTAATTCCAAAAAAGGTCCGACTAATTTTTGAATTACCCCGCCTTTTATTTTGATGCTTTAGGTTTTGCTTCATTCGTCAAGGGCATGAACAGTGTCAATTGTTATGAGATTACCGTCATCATCCACCTTCAAAAAGAAGACAATTTGTCATCTCCTCTATATAAAACCTTAATTTCACCGACAGTTGTCCATCGCATCTAAATGCGAATTAGCGAGAAAAATCCTGACCTTTTCGCACCTTCATACACTCATACAAATATTTATCCACTATATTTGTGAGAACAAACATTCTTATAAGTATCAATCATTTCTATACTGCTCATGAAAAGAGTATTTACATTGTTGGCCTTGCTAGCCATAGCATTGACAGGGAAGATGTCAGCTCAGAATATCCAATTTCACTACGACTTTGGAGGTAAGATCTACGATAGTCGCAAGGAGGCTCTTCCTTCTATCAATACCACGCTTGAGAATCTCTCCATGGATAAATGGGGACAGACCTACATGTTCGTTGATATGTTTTACGCCAAGCAGGGTATTGCAGAAGCTTACTGGGAAATCGCTCGTGAATTGAAATTCTGGAAAGCTCCCATTGCACTCCACTTGGAATACAATGGAGGCGTCAATCATCGATATAGTATGAATAATGCCTACCTCGCCGGTTTGAGCTATCAGTGGTCGAATGGTGATGGAAGCAAGTTCTTCAACGTATATACCGCCTATCGTCATGATCAAGGGCTCGACAAGCCTCACAATATGCAGCTCACTGGGGCTTGGTCTCTCACCTCATGGAACCGTCTCTTCACTTTCAACGGATTTGCCGACCTCATGACGACACACATTCAGGAAGCTAAAGGGGGCGTGATATTCGTCACCGAACCTCAAGCTTGGTTGAATCTCAATCAGTTTGTCGGTGTACCTGATGACTTCGACCTCAGTCTGGGTACCGAAGTACGTATGGCATATAATCTCTTTGAGTACGAGAAGTTCATGGTGATGCCCACTGTGGCAGTGAAGTGGACCTTCAGATAAGCCTCGGAGATAGTCCCCTCCCACCATTATAAGTCATCAAAGCCCCGAGCAAATCGACTTTGCTCGGGGCTTTGGCTTTTTTTAAACCACTTCGCTTAGCCCAATGTAGGTAATTACCCTTCTAATCCCACTCTAAGATACCCGACAATAGGTGCTGCACATCTAGGCCTTAATGTCTAGCTTCGCACTAACTCTAAAGAATCCCCAAGGATCATGAATCAAAGACAATCAATCTACAAGGTAAGCAGGTTCATAGTCGCCTTGCTTGCTCTAGTAGTGCCTGCTATTCGGTCATCAGCACAAGCCCCCAAATCCGTGGAGCTGAGTGGTACAGTCTATGAGCAACAAGGAGGGAAGATGGTACCCTTGGACTACGCTACAGTCCTCCTACCGGACATAGGGACCTCGACACCTACAGATAAAAGTGGGAAATATCGTCTCCGGCGTCTCCCCGTAGGTAAAACCCGAATCCGAGTGACCTTTGTGGGGAAGATTCCGATAGACACCGTGATAGTTCTTCAAAGCAACAGAGTGCTGAACTTTGTGATGAAAGAGGAGGACTTCAAGATCAAAGAGATACGCGTCACAGCTCAAGTACGCAACTCCGGGAAGTCTTCTGCACAGTATATTTCGCGCACTGCCATGGATCACATCCAAGCTACCAGTCTAAATGATCTCATGGCACTTCTTCCCGGAGGGCTGACGGTGAACCCCACCTTGAACTATGCTCAGCAGCTCAACATCCGTCAGGTAGCAAGCTCCTCCAAAGCCTCGTCGATGAACTCTCTGGGGAGTTCAGTGATCCGTGATGGTGCTCCAATCTCCAACAATGCTAATCTGCAGTCTATGAATCCCATGGTGGCAGGATCTGCCTCCGCACTGGGGGGAGGATCAGGTCCGGAGGGTGGCATTGATCTTCGGGACATTCCTACCGATAATATTGAGTCTGTGGAGGTGGTTACGGGGATACCTTCAGTAGAGTATGGAGACCTCACTTCAGGTGCCGTGATCATCCACTCTAAAGCCGGCAAAGAACCCTTCAGATTAAGGGGGAAGATCAACCCTGCAGTCTACCAAGTATCTCTTGGGAAAGGCTTAGGACTTGGTAAAAATGCGGGAGCCCTCAACCTCTCAGGAGACTATGCCTACAATGTCAATAAGCCTACTGCAGCCTACACCTACTTTCAGCGTGCTACAGCCAAGGCTCTATACTCCAACACCTTCTTCGATAATCTACTGAGGTCTCACACTTCGTTGGATCTTCTCTATAAGAAAGATAGCCGGGATGCCAATCCTGACGACACGAGGTCGCAAACCTCTTCAGAGGGACGAAGTATGGGCTTCACGCTCAATACCAATGGCAGCCTGAATATCAACCGGGGGTGGCTTCGAAGTATTCGATACGTACTATCTCAGAGAGTAAACCGGAGCAATAGTTTCTATGAGAGTGTCTACAGTGTTGCTAACGCACCCTACTCGGGTTCTATGGTGGATGGTACGGTACTGAGCAACTTTCCGGGGAAGAAGATCTATGACGCCGAGGGCGATGAAGTGACACACTTCACTCCCCAAGAAAGTCATCTTCAAGCCTACTATCTCCCAAATGACTATAAAGGGAGAAATGAAATTGATAGCCGGGAACTCAATACTTACGCTAAGATCAGCGCCAATCTCTTCACCAAAACAGGCAAGGTCAACCATAGAATCCTCTTCGGTGCAGACTATCGCCTTGATGGCAACACCGGCAAAGGCAAGACCTTTGCTGCGGACGCCCCCCCCTATCGCATCCTATCACAGCTCAACTCCACTTTCCGCCCCAGACCTTATAGCGATATACCCTTCATCACCCATTGGGGAGCCTTTGCTGAGGAGAATATGAGGTGGTCTATTGGTGAAAGAGTATTGGATATCCAAGCCGGGGTGCGCTATGATCACGCCACAAGAGTCGGTGGTCTCGCAGCTCCGCGCCTCAACTTCTCCTTGGATCTTCTTCCCGGCATATGGAGAGTAAGGGGTGGCTACGGAGTTACAGCCAAGATGCCTACGCTTCTCTACCTCTTTCCCGAGCGAGCCTACTTTGAGTATATCAACTATTCTGACCTTACAGACACGAAGATTCCCGAGAGTGATCGTCTTTTCGTGACCACCACCAGGATCTTTGAGACCGATAATCCCGAACTGAGAATAGCCCGGAACCGTAAGCTAGAGATCGGCACCGATCTTCAACTCGGCAAAACACGTATCCACCTCAATGCCTATCACGAACGACTTTCGGATGGCTATACCCTGGGTCAGGACTTCAGCACCTTCCATCCCGTCAAGTATGCCATCTATGACCGAGTCAAGGACGGTAATCTCAAGCTTAGAGCTGACTACCCCGTACTTTCAGACCACTTCAAACCTCTCAATGCCCTCGACATCGACAATAGAGGTATCGAGGGCACGATAGATTTCGGTAGGTTCGATGCCATTCGTACCGCATTTATCCTCAATGGTGCCTATACCGTTTCCCACTACCACCCCTTAGGCTATGACTTCTACTACGGTGGTCCTGAAGCGCCTGATAAGAGGACCCCCATAGCGGTATATGACTCGGGACAAACCCATCAGTACGACCGTCAGGCAGCCACCTCTCTACGCATCATCCACAACATCCCCGAGATAGGATTTGTAGTCTCCCTCACGGCTGAAGCGGTATGGCTGGATTCTGACTACGCTACATATGGCAACGACTCTATACCGGTGGGTTATCTGGACCTTGAGAAAGGGGACTTCCACCCCTTTGAGGCCGGGACTTTTGCCAATGTCAAGGAGCTCAAGGAGTCATCCCATGGTTATATGTACCGAAATCCCTCCCGATCGGCGGAAGTGAAGGAGAGTTATCCTCCCTACTTCTGTCTCAATATGCACCTCACCAAGGAGATTGGCGAACTCATGCGCATATCCTTCTTTGCAAATAACCTCACTCGAAGCTACCCCATTGCGGAGTCTAAACGCTCTCCCGGTAGCTATACAGTCTTCAACAATCGTTTCTACTTTGGTCTGGAGCTCTCCCTTACCCTCTAGTCCCCAAGTCTTTTTGAGTCATGCGCAAGATATTATACCTGCTTCCGATCGGACTGTTAATGTTGCTTTGTACGAGCTGTAGCAGTTTCTCCGATGCCCTTTCCGCCAAGGATATAGAGCCACTTACGACCACAGTGAAGCTGAACCTGCAGATTCAGGGGTTGAAAGAGACCAAAGAGTTGACACTCCGGATGGATAATTACGTGGATGGCGTACATATCGAGAAGGAGTTCAGTGGAGAAAGCATCCGAGTGGATGGGGTGATACCCGGCATTTATACCGTCTCAATCTCCGGCTCTGCTATAGGAGAAGGAGACAAAGAGTACTACCTCAACGGGAATCTGGTCAATAAAGGGATCTTTCAGGACAGCGAAACTCTCCTCATAGAGATGGATGGACTTGCCGTAAGTCCCCTAATCTTCAAGGAGATCTACTACGCCGGATCCCGCACTCCACTGGTCAAGAATTACTTCAGGGACCAGTACTACGAACTCTACAATAACTCCTCAGAGACCATCTACCTAGACGGTATATACTTCGCTCAGCTTACTCCCGGCGTGGCTACGAAGAAGCTTCCTGTATGGCCCGCCGAAGATGCAGGGAAGTATGCCTACGCTGAGCGGATATGGAGATTTCCCGGCAAAGGAAAGGACTACCCCGTGGCCTCCGGAGAGTCGGTTATCCTCGCTCAGTATGCCGTAGATCATCGGTTGAAATCGTACAATCCCCTCTCTCCCGTAGACCTTAGTGGGGCTGAATTCGAGTTCAATGTCGGCAATAGCATGCTTCCCGATCAGCCTGCCATGGATATGGTTCATGTCTTCTACGACGGCTCAGCATCTTTGGGCAGACTCAAACAGTTCCTCACCAGTGTCTTTGGTCCTGCCATGACGATCTTCAAAGTGCCTCAGGGAGAAGAGTATGATCCGGTACACAACTCATCACTTCATACCAAAGATCTCGGAAGCAAGAGTCGCAGACTCTATGCCAAGATTCCGATACCCTATATCTTGGACGCAGTGGAATGTACACACAATGAGAGCATGGTGGATGCCAAACGTGTTCCTGCCGTACTTGATGCAGGGATGACCTGGGTAGGATCCACCTACTGCTCCCTCTCGGTGGCACGAAAGCCGCTCTTGGATAGGGAAGGAAATCCCTTACGTCGGTCCAATGGTGCCATAATCCTGCAGGATACCAATAATAGCACTCAAGACTTTGAGTCCGGAGTCACACCCGAGCTCCATAGATACAATACCTCTATCCCTTCTTGGAGTCACTCTAAGAAACAATAATATCCGACATGAATAAGCTGGTTCAGTCTTCATCCTTGGTGATACTCTACACACTCCTCCTAGTCCCGGAACCCAAACTATTCGCTCAGAAGCCGGATCCCATAGCTCTCCAACGTCTTCGCATGGAGTCTCCTTGGCTTTCAGGCTCCAATGCTGCAGGAATGTCGCAAGATTCCATACCGAACTTCCACCATATAACTCTCGGATACGAAAATACTTCCGGTGAATTCAAGAGCCCTCTTCAGGGTCGTAGCACCGACAACTTCACGATCCGAGCCGAGGAGTACACCAGACTCAAGACATTCAGGCTGTGGGGTGAATTCACCTTCCGTCATCAACGCCAACGGGATGCCGGCTATAATGCCTCCATAGGGGATCCCCTGAGAGGTATGCCCTTCTACGTTATTGATACCCACGAGAGCAATTGGCGGGATCAGCTTTATGATCTTAGATTTAAAGCCTCTCACCCCCTGGGCGGCAGTCAGTGGCACATCGGTCTCTCGGGACATTATCACGCAGGACTCTACGCCAAACAGAGAGATCCTCGAGTGGATACCCGAACCTACAGACTGGGTTTGGCACCATCCATTCTCTTCACACCTTCTACCGCACACCATCTGGGGTTCACCCTGGGCTTCACCTCTCACAAGGAGGATTCGCAGATGAGCAAGGAGGAAAGCTACACTGACCAGGAGTACTATGAGGTTTACGGCTTGGGCGAAGCATTGCGCGGGCTGGGTACCGGGCGAGTAACAGATTACAAAGGCATCAAATGGACACCGGAACTGCAATATTTATTCAGAAGCTCTGCCCATAGTCTTCTCTTCACCTTGGGATCCAATTTCGGAGTGGAAGACGTGTTCATCTCTTTCACAACTCCCAAGAAGGATGCCACACTTCTCTCCAAGAGTTTCCATACGGGACTTTCCTACAGATACTCTGGGCAGTCACTCCAACATCTTCTCAGGATCAAATACGGATCAGATCAACGTCAAGGGATACGATATATCAATGTGCGAAAGGCTTCGGAAGAGAATTCCGGATGGGAGAGGGTCCACAAGGATATTCGTTCACGATACGATGACCAAAGTCTAAGATGTGTCTATACCCTCTACAGTCCTCAGGGGAGTGGATACCGTTGGCTAGCCTCTTTGGGACAGACTTTCAGCCAAAACGATGCTGAGTATATCCTCCCCCATTCACAACGCAGTTACATCTCCTCACTGACTGATATTAAGATGGAGAAGAACTTCAAATTCGGAACTCTCTCTTCACTCCTTCTTCGTGGAGAGGGATCCTACCTCAAGGTCCTCAAGTCGAACTACTCCTATGGAGGCAATCGAAATGATTATGCTATTGTACAGGAGCTTGAGCATGCTAAGCATCTATACCAATCTTCAGATGCTTGGGGCGGAGGTATTACGCTAGGATATAACAGTGAACTCTCCTTCCTCAAGAATACTAGGACTTATCTCCGGGCAGGCTATCACTATCTCCACCGCCTTCAGGGAGAGTCTGATTTCAGAAGCACTTGGACAACGAGCCTAGGGTTCATATTCTGAATTCCTTTCATACTATATATTTCACCTTATCACTTCAATCCATTCGCTATGAGACGAATATTACTTCTCATCACCTTTCTGGGTACTCTGGCTGCATCACTATATGCACAGCAAGTCATTGCCCCGAGTATCCATTCACGTTCCACATTTGCGATAATTACGGATAGCGAGAGTTACCGCAATGCCGCCCAAGAGCTACAGCAATACCGACAGGCTGTTGAGAGGGAGGGATTGGGCACCTACCTCATCGTAGATTCATGGACCTCCCCCGAAGCCATCCGTACCCTCCTTGAGAAGCTCTATCGGGATCACTCCGCTCCTTTGGAGGGATGTGTACTTGTCGGAGACATTCCCATCCCCATGATCAGAGATGCTCAGCACCTCACCTCAGCCTTCAAGATGAATCAGGCTAGAGACTGGAAGCGCTCCAGCGTCCCCTCGGACAGATACTATGACGACTTTGATCTGAAGTTTGACTTCATCAAGAGGGACAGTGTGATGCCTCTCTACTTCTACTATTCTCTCAACCCCTCCTCCTCGCGAACTATCGGCTGCGATATCTACTCAGCGCGCATCAAGCCTCTCGAGATAGACGGCGTGGACAAATACCGCCTTCTCAGAGAGTTCTTGACGAAAGTAGTTCGCGAAAAGCAGGCAGGACCCAATCCTTTGGATCGCATGAGTGACGGCAGAGGGCATGGTTACCTCTCCGAAGATCCTGCACCATGGGCGAATGAGCATGTAGCTCTGCGCGAACAGCTTCCTCAGCTTCACCTACCCGGAGCATCCATGAAGCACTTCGAGTTTGACACCTATTTTCCCATGCGGGAGCACTATCTCAACGAAGTCCAGAGAGTGGATCTAGACATCTTCCTTCTTCATCACCATGGAGGACCTGAGACAGAGTATATCAATGGCGAGCCTGCAGCAGCGGATCCTTCCTCTCATATTGAGTCTGTAAAGCGTTATTTACGCTCCAAAGTCCCTGCTCAGCTCGAGAGGGTAGGCAAGGATTCCACCATAATTTACTACCATCAAAGGATGGGTATCCCCAAGGAGTGGACTGTGGAGGCTATGGATGCTGAGAGATATGCTCACGAGGATTCTCTCTTCAGTGCATCCATGGACATTCATACCACAGATATCCGTCAGACCAAGCCCGGCGCCAAGTATATTGTACTGGATGCATGCTTCAACGGTTCATTTCACCTTCCGGACTATATCGCAGGAGCATACCTCTTCTCCGATGGACATACCGTGGCAGTCAATGGCAATACCGTCAATACACTCCAAGAGGTATGGAAGACTGAGTTCTTCGGACTTCTGGGAGCCGGACTTCGTTTAGGCAACCTCCAGAAGATGACCGGCTACTTGGAGAATCATCTCATGGGCGATCCCACCTATCATTTTGCCAATAATTCAACCTACAAGGGGAATGTAAACGATCTCTTCATCCCGAGAGCAGTATCCTCCAAGCAGTGGAAGTCCCTTCTCTCCGCTTCCCTTCCGGATCTCCAAGCATTGGCACTCCGCAGGATCTACGACAGTGGTGAGAGTGATATGGCTCAGCTCCTCGAGAAGATCTATTTCGACTCACCCTACTATGTCGTTAGGCTGGAAGCTTTGAAGCTCCTTGCGGAACACTATCCTGAGCAGTCTCACCGTGTCCTGGATGCTGCCGTGACAGATGCTTACGATATGGTACGGAGGTTCGCCACACAGTATATGGTACGCATTGGAGACCCGGCTCTCCTTCCCGCCTTCGTCAGAGGGTACTTAGAACGCAACCATGAGCCTCGCACCGGTTTCAAGGCTGTCAGTGGCATAGGCACCTTCGATGCTGAGAATCTCAGAGCCGAAGTCTCTCGTCAGACCGAAGGGCTCTCACTCTACAGTGATGCCTTTGTCAAGAAGATTATGGCAGCAATAGATGGTGCAGAAAAGAGCCTCAAGAGTGATCTCAAGACTCTGTCAGATAGTGGTGAGAAGACGTCCAGAGTGAGAAGTGCTGTCCTGGCTCACCGCAATTTCCCTGACGTCAAAGTGATCCCCGCTCTCCTTCGACTCCTCAGTGATCCATCTACCGACATGAGTATCAGAATTGCTGCAGCTGAGACCTTAGGCTGGTACGATCTCAGCTACCGTAGGGGAGATATTCTGGAGGGTCTCAAATCGGTAAAGAGTGACGATCCGGAGCTGAGCCGCACGATAGCCAAGAGCATCGGCAGATTACAACACCGAGTAGACCACTAAGTAAGTATGAATATGGATTAGAGGAGAGGGCTGTGAAGGATAGTCTCCGAACTGAAAGGGGGCATATCCTCTAGCAGGGAGCAGGACATCCATCCGAGGGGAGCTTCCTCAGCTGACTCTTCGGAGAGTGACTTCTCCGCTGCAAAGTATGCCCTAGCCCTTAAATCGGGGAGGATAACATCTCCTACCACATCGCACTGTACACCAAAGGGTTCTGTATCCGCCAAGGATATGGGACCCTTTTCTTGGATAAATCCCAACGCCTCATAATACCCAAAGAGGGACTTACTAGCCGGCACCAAGATAGCCGCATGATAGCCTTGACCCTTCATCTCCTCTAGGAGCTCCGGAAGCATCGTACGCATCACCCCTCTTTTCCGGTACTCCTCAGCAGTACATACAGCATAGAGATACCCTATAGAGTAATCCTTACCCTCAACCCTCCGAATGTAGTCCACCACTTGGATATGGGCTACGGGGGTCACAGGATCCGTACCTCTCAGGAAGGTATGCCCCTCATCCGCCAGCAGATCCCGAACCAATGCGAAGTAGGAACGGTAATCTCCAAAAGCCTCCACAAGTAGGTCCTGAACCCTACCAACCAGTTCACTATCAGTGCAGTTATAGGGTATAGAAATAAGCCTACTCATTGCGGAGCATGACGGTGAACTTCTCCAAGAGCATTTCGGGTCGATATGACATCTTTGCATTGCGGAGCCCTTCGATACCCAAGTCTTCCTCTCTATTCACATAGATGTACTGCTCGGGGATCCTACTCGCAAATTCCTGATTGATGATCGCAAAGGAGCCCATGATGTCAGTATTAGCCTTCTCGATATGCACCCCGAAGGTATCGTGATTGATAGGCATACCCATACTGAAGGCGATGATCTCACCATTGATGCGGATGCAGCCCCCCATGAGACCGATCCTTTCTCTTCCTCGAAGGGCAGTCATCACCATCTTTCGCTCTGCAGAGATGTCCGAAGTGCGTGAAGAGCCGGAGAACCACTCATTCTCCACCCTTATACACTCCTCCACATTCTCCTCGGTGATCTCCTCATAAATAAAGTCGGGAAAGTTCTTCCGAAACCTATTCACAAAGTTGCGCTTACTCTGAAGCTTTTTCCCCGAGAGGGATACCAGCTTTTCACGCAGATAGATATAGTCATGATAGTCCCTGTCGGAGAGGAGATGAAGGCTCTCGGGATAAGTCTTCTTGAGGACATCCACCCCCTCCTGTGGCACAGCCATCAGCAGCAATGGGTGATCACGTCCGGCGGCATCCTCCTCCATATCCTGTAGTACCTCCTCCAGAGGTCCTGAGCCCACAGGCATTAGATAGGCGGTACGCCCCACTTCGCCGGAAGTAAATCTGACCACCAACATATCCTTATGGAACGCCACCTCCGTCCCATAGAGGCAGCTCCAATTATAGAGATTCCCGAACGAAAAGTCACACGTCCTATAGTCTGAGGGTAAGGTATAGGATTGGATCTGCTCCTTATCTTCTATCGAAACCGGATGAAACGGTATTGACATACAATGTAGTAATGTAGTTCCCTTGCAAATTTAGGAAAAACTCACGCTTTCCCTCCCCTCCTTTTGCATAACTCTGCTCCACCCTACTACTCTCTCCCGACAGTCTATTCTAATTGGCTCAGTGAATTTCCATAATCACCGTGCTGAAATAAAGATGAAAGTACAGAGTTCACCTCCCTAACGGTAAGACAATCCGGTCGGTTCATCTTCTATTTCGCATGGAACCAGGCTCTTTTCCTTGTGAAACCCCCGGAACGAAAGGGTGCGTTAGAGATTTATCCCTAATTTCGTATAAGCGAGTTTTTTATACGTTCTATAAATCCTTTAGCTATGAACCATCTACGGCCTAACCCTACTTTCAGATTGCTCATGCTGTTGGGCTTCCTTTGGCTGACGGCATTTCCGGTCTCAGCTCAGTTCGGTACTCCTATACGCTACAGGAATCCCGGACCCTCACGCTGGTACGAGATACCCCTTCCCACTAAAGATCGTGATGTACTCTGCAAAGCCGCTTATGTCATGTCTTTGCCACAGGGTACCCATAAAGTATACAATAGCGATCGTGATGGCTTTGAGAGTGACTTTGACGTGACTTGGATCTACGAGTGCAGAGGGGATGTGCGGCGCGTCTAGGAGGGGTGGACGAAGTCAACCTTTGACGTCGTCATGAGCATTCGCAAGAGAGGCAATAGTTATACCATTTATAATGACGGGACAGAGAGCAGCTTCGACGCGCTGTATACCCTCACTTATGAGGGAGATGCCATGACGGTCTACCGAGGAGCTGGGAATTTCTTTTCGGACATCATCCTTCGAATTGAAGACGGGATGGTGACCCTCGGGCGATATGATCCTCAGGCTGATGCCCTCTTCTATGAGGAGGATCACTGGTTCTCTCCGATGACTGAGAGGAGGTGGGACAGCCCTAGATGGGGTAGGCGTCCGGGGCTGAGGTACCTCCTCCCCTTTGACAGAGTACATTAATCATCACATATAATATCAAGACAATGAGATTTAAGGGTTTCTATTTCGCCATAGTGCTGGCTTTCATATCTATTTTCAATGCCATGGGAGAGGAGCGACTCACCTCTCCGGATAGAAGGTTCGAGATGATCTTCTTCATGGATGGGGGTGGTCGTCCCACCTACTCTCTGCATTTCAAGGGCAAGGAGGTCATTTGCCCCAGCCATCTAGGCATGGAGCTATTCCAACAGGGACCTCTGAGGGCAGACTATCGCTGGGAACCGGAGAAGAAAGCAGTTCCTAATGACGTGTTCAACGACTTCTATTCCGGATTTGAAGTTAAGAGCGTGGAGCGAAACAGCCTGGATGAGACGTGGGAACCGGTATGGGGTGAGGAGAGTCACATTCGTAATCAATATAATGAGTTGGTGGTAAATCTCTCTCAGCCCAAGAATGAGCGACTTATGACCCTAAGGTTTCGGCTCTTCGATACGGGATTGGGATTCAGATATGAGTTCCCCTTACAGCCGAGGCTGGCACACTTTCAGGTTAGGCAGGAGCGGACTGAGTTTGTCCTCACGGGAGATCATATAGCCTTCTGGATCCCCGGAGACTATGACACTCAGGAGTATGACTACACTACCTCTAGGCTGAGCGAGATCCCTCATCTCATGTCTAAGGCTATCACCCCGAATGCCTCCCAGGCTCCTATATCGGATCATACGGTACAGACGGCATTGATGCTCAAGAGTGCCGATGGCATGTATATCAATATCCACGAGGCTGCCTTGATAGACTACTCTTGCATGCATCTGGATGTGGATCCCAAGACCTTTACCCTCACCTCTCATCTCACTCCTGACGCTCGGGGATGCATGGCTCACCTGTATGGTGGGGGCAAGACTCCCTGGCGTACCATCATTGCCTCGGATGATGCGCGCGAAATACTTGCCTCACGGATCACCCTGAACCTCAACGACCCCTGCAAGATAGAGGACACATCCTTCATTCGTCCCATGAAGTACTGCGGCGTATGGTGGGAGATGATCACCGGAAAGAGCAGCTGGAGCTACACCGATGACCTCGTCAGTATGGACTTGACGCAGATAGACTATACAAAGGTTAAGCATAACGGAAGGCACGGTGCCACGACGGAGAACGTGAAGAAGTACATTGACTTTGCAGCAGCAAACGGACTCAAGGGGGTTCTGGTCGAAGGATGGAATATCGGATGGGAGCGTGGTGGCTGGGGTCACGAACGCAACTACGACTATCTGACTCCCTACCCGGACTTTGACCTGCAGGAGATCAAGCAGTATGCAGCTTCTAAGGGCGTTGAGATGATCATGCACCACGAGACCAGCTCCTCGGTTCGCAACTACGAGCGTCACCTGGTCCCGGCATATGACTTCATGGTAGCCAACGGTTACCACAACGTCAAGAGCGGTTATGTGGGAGATATTCAACCCCGCGGGGAGCACCATTCCGGGCAATGGATGGTGGACCACTACCTTCGCGCCGTGAAGCTTGCTGCAGAGCGAGGCATCAATGTCTTTGCTCATGAAGCCGTTCGTCCTACCGGACTCTGCCGTACTTACCCCAATCTTATGGGAAACGAGTCTGCACGTGGGACAGAGTTTGAGGCCATGGGAGGAAATAATCCCAACCACACCACGATACTTCCCTTCACACGGCTGATTGGAGGTCCGATGGACTACACCCCCGGGATATTCGAGACAGATATCAGCAAAGTCAATCCGAACAATAACTCCCGGGCTCGCACCACCATCGCTCGACAGTTGGCTCTCTATGTGACGATGTACAGTCCGATACAGATGGCTGCCGATCTGCCGGAAAACTATAAAAAGTTCGATGACGCATTCCAATTCATCCGCGAGGTTCCTGTAGAATGGGACGAAAGCCGCTACCTTGAAGCTGAGCCCGGAGAGTACATCACGATAGCTCGACGTGAAAAGGGGCAGGACAACTGGTACATCGGATGCACCAACGGCTATGACGAACACCTATCCGAAATCAAGCTGAACTTCCTCAAGCCGGGTCAGAAGTACATTGCGACTCTCTATGCTGATGGTCCCAAAGCCCATTGGTCCCTAGCTCCACAAGACTACCGCATCACCCAAGGGATCGTAACCTCAAAGACAAAGCTCCGCACCCGTGCCGGCATAGGCGGAGGCTACGCTATCAGCATCCGCCCTGCCGGCCCATCCGAAGTCAAATCCCTCCCCCGCTGGTAGACAAGCGCCCCTCTCAGAGCATGGTCATCGGTTAGCAAAATATACCTACTCGCTTATCTACATATCCTCAGCATGGAACACCATTCCACAAAAGGCGGGGTAATCTGAAAATCACCCCGCACTTTTTCCAAAATTACCCCGCCTTTTTGTCGTAAAAAAGGCGGGGTAATTTTCTTCAATCTTTAATTGCTGATAATCAGTTGATTATATACGTCTTGCAATTGCTCATTTTCATTGGATTTACTCAACCACACACTTTCATCAGGTACCCACCTCATTGATATGCTAATAAGCCCATACTTCCAGAATCGAAAAGTAAAAATGGGAATTTGGTAGATAGAATTACTACATGTAGCTTTCCATAGGAATTACATAAAGCACAATCTAGAATCATAATAGTTACCATTTAAATAAGTAATAAAACATCCTAATAGTCTGTCTATATATCCCCATAAAGTTTACCAATTCGAATCATTCACATATAAAGAATAATACCTCCTTATGGTGTTTGGGACTTCTGCATTAGCAAATGCAATTAACTCATTTCGGTCTCTTTTTCTTTTGCCCTTACTTTTCATGGTTCTTGTCACCTCCCTGAGCAGATGTGTGATCTCAAGGAAGGCGACACTCTCTACCTTGTCGCACAACAATAGTGTGAGAACCTTCGGAAATCTGTCGATAGAACTAATCGATAGCCTAATGACTCTTTATGGAAACAATAAGATTTTTCTTGACAAATACTTAGAACCCTCACTAATAGCCCTTTCATACTATCCGGAATTAGCCTCAACCCATATTGAATTCATCTACTCTAAAGAGAAGACCACTATGTCTGTAAGACCGGTTGTAGAATCTCAGCTATCATCACAAGCCTTTCTTCGAACGATCCATTGATGAAGAAACAATTGTACGTGGGCTGAAGTGGCAGTTATATGATTGGGCGAGATTCGCCATGTCAGATTATCAATATTGTGGCGAATCTTACCGTCCGATTAGTAGCGGCTACCTATTGGTCCAATCAGAATGGCACCATTGTGCCCCGACTGAATTTTATTTGGGCCTCATTTAATTGAGATAAAGAGCAAACAACTTCATCCGGGAAAGCATCACCGCATGGTGCCCATCATATCGATTTGCGAATTAGCGGGTTTTTATCATTTTAGACATGGAATTACGGAAATAAAGATGTAATTTTGCAGTTCGAACCTTAAGAAGAAACTATTTCAACCCCCGAACCGGTACCCTACCATTTACTATAAAGTATGGCATACACTAACAACGTCATGATTGTTCGCCATAGGTTATTGGCGAATCTCGTTAGCCTGTGGCACCGCAATGAACTCACAGAAAGAATAGATAGGCTTCCACTGGAGCTAAGTCCTCGAAACAGCCAACCTAAGGGAAGGTGCTGTATCCACAAGGAACGTGCTGTATGGAAATACAAATGTCTGCCTCTCTTGGGCTACGATATGAGCGATGAGAAGGACGAGCTGGATCCTCTATCCCACTATGCCGAAGAGGCTCTCCGACGCAATGGCAAACTCAAGGAGAATTTGATGTGCGTGATAGATGAGGCGTGCTCCTCCTGTGTGCAGATCAACTACGAGATCTCTAATCTCTGCCGGGGATGTGTGGCACGCAGCTGCTATCACAATTGTCCCAAGGAGTGCATCTCATTCAAGCCTAATGGTCAGGCACAGATAGACCATCAGAGCTGCATCTCCTGTGGTATGTGTCACCGCAACTGCCCCTACCACGCTATTGTATACATCCCCGTGCCATGCGAAGAGGCTTGTCCTGTAAAGGCTATCTCCAAAAATGAGCATGGTATAGAGCAGATAGATGAGGATAAGTGCATCTACTGTGGAAAGTGTCTGAATGCCTGCCCCTTCGGAGCTATATTTGAGATCTCCCAAGTCTTTGACATACTGGAAGCGATACGGAGAGGTGAGCAGGTAGTGGCCATTGTAGCTCCTGCGATATTGGGACAGTTCAAAAGTTCCAAGGAGCAGGTCTTTGAGGCGTTGCGAAAGGTAGGATTTACAGATGTAGTCGAGGTGGCTCAGGGAGCTATGACCACCACGGAGACCGAAGGAAAAGAGCTGCTACATAAGCTGGAGGAGGGGCAGCCCTTCATGACTACCTCCTGCTGTCCCAGCTACGTAGAATTGGTACGCAAGCATATTCCGGACATGAAGCCCTTTGTCTCCGACACCGGTTCTCCCATGTATTATACAGCCCAAATCACACGACAAAAGTATCCGGATGCTAAGATCGTCTTCGTGGGTCCCTGCATCGCCAAGAGACAGGAAGCGCGAAGAGATCCCAATGTGGACATGCTGCTAACATTTGAGGAGGTGGGGTCAATCTTCGAGGGCATGGAGATTGAGCTCGAAAAGATGACCCCCTATGAGATGGCTGTCCATTCCAAGAGAGAGGCGCATGGCTTCGCTAAGGCAGGAGGCGTCGCGGGAGCCGTCAAGGCATTCCTCAAGAGCGATGGAGACAAAGTGAACGTGGTACAAATCTCAGACATAGACAAAAAGAATCTGGCGCTACTCAAGGGTTATGCTCGCGCCAAGAAGGCACCCGGGAACTTCATCGAGGTCATGGCTTGCGAGGGCGGATGTATCACCGGTCCGGCAGCCTTCAACGATGTGGTCTCGGGAAAGAGACAACTCGAGCGTGAACTGGTGAAGATCAAAGAATCCTATGCTGTGGAGTGACGAACTCTCTGCCACAGGAAACCTCTCTGACGAATCTCTTCGATACCTACTCACTACCACTGATGATGATGCAGTCGAGTGCTTACGTAGGAGGGCTCAGGAGGAGACCATTCGTCAGTTTGGGCACTCCATATTCATCAGGGGACTGATAGAGGTCTCCAACTACTGCAAGAATAATTGCTACTACTGCGGTATCCGTAGGGGAAATAGGGAGGTCACTCGCTATCGACTCTCTCCTGCTCAGATACTATCCTGCTGTAGGGAAGGTTATGCCCTTGGCTTCCGAACCTTTGTACTCCAGGGTGGAGAGGATCCCGGAATTCCGGATGAAGTGATGGTGGATACTGTCCTTAGGATTAAGCATAGCTATCCGGATGTCGCCATTACCCTCTCTTTGGGAGAGAAATCCAAGGAGATCTATCGCAAATACAGAGATGCGGGGGCTGATCGCTATCTCCTACGTCATGAAACCTATGATGAAATCCATTATGGAATGCTACATCCCTCTGAGATGAGCAGAAATCATCGGATACAATGTCTGCATGACCTTAAGGAGCTGGGGTTCCAAACCGGGGCAGGAGGCATGATAGGCAGCCCCGGACAGACCTTGGATCACCTTGTGGAAGATCTTCGCTTCATCCAAGATCTCAAGCCCGAGATGATCGGGGTAGGACCATTCATTGCACATCACAGTACCCCTTTTGCAGCGCAACCTAATGGATCTGTGGAGTTGACCACACGATTTATATCCCTCTGTCGCCTGCTACTACCCCAAGCTCTTATTCCCTCCACTACCTCTTTGGCTTCAATTCCGGGGGAAAACGGGAGATTGCGGGGAATCCTCGCCGGAGCCAACGTGATTATGCCCAACCTTTCTCCAAAAGATAAGAGAGCTCAGTATACCCTCTACGATCATAAGGCTTTTCTGGGAGGTGAGTCTGCTCAAGGTCTCCAAACCCTTGCTGAGCAGCTTGCTACCATTGGCTACACCATCTCTTTTGATCGGGGTGACCACCCCACATATGCTACTTTTCACTAACAAGTCATTCAATCCATTATGCCTTACAATCCCCAATCCTCTATTGCCGAAGAGTTCATCCATAACGGCGAAATTCAAGATACACTTGCCTACGCTCAGGCTCACAAAGGGGATACCCAACTCATAGAGCAGATCCTTACCAAAGCTGAAACCTACAAGGGGCTAACCCACCGAGAGGCTGCCGTGCTGATGGAGTGCGATGATCCCGCCTGGATCAAGCGCATCTTTGCACTCGCCAAGCGTATCAAAGAGCACATATACGGGAGAAGGATCGTGATGTTTGCTCCACTCTACCTCTCCAATTACTGTATCAATGGATGTACCTACTGTCCCTATCACGCCAAAAACAGGACTATTCCCCGCCGTAAACTCACTCAAGATGAGATTCGAGATGAGGTGATCGCTCTTCAAGATCGTGGTCACAAGCGCCTCGCCCTAGAGCTGGGAGAGCATCCGACCATGAATCCTATAGAATATGTGCTGGAGTCCATCAAGACCGTATACAGTATCAAGCATAAGAACGGAGCAATCCGGAGAGTCAATGTTAACATTGCTGCCACAACGGTAGAGAACTACAGAAAACTGCATGAGGCAGGAATCGGGACTTACATCCTCTTCCAAGAGACCTACAATAAGATGGCGTATGAAGAGCTCCACCCTACCGGTCCTAAGAGCGACTACGCCTACCACACCACTGCCATGGACAGGGCTATGGAGGGTGGAATAGACGATGTGGGAATGGGAGTCCTCTTCGGGCTAAATACCTACAGATATGAGCTGGTGGGGCTCCTGATGCATGCTGAACATCTGGAATCAAAATTCGGTGTGGGTCCCCATACCATAAGTGTACCTCGCATATGTCCCGCTGACGATATAGATACTTCAGACTTTCCCAATACTCTGAGCGACGATATCTTCATGCGCATCGTAGCCATCATACGGCTGGCTGTACCTTATACGGGTATGATCATGTCCACACGCGAGTCCAAAGCCTCTCGAGAACGCGCACTGGAGATCGGGATCTCTCAGATCAGTGGCGGCTCTCGTACCTCTGTGGGTGGATATGTTGGAGATGAGCCCGATCACCATACCGAACAGTTTGACATCTCCGATACACGTCCTCTGGATGAAGTCGTCAGGTGGCTTCTGGAAAGAGGATTCATACCCAGCTTCTGCACTGCCTGCTACCGCAAGGGTCGTACGGGAGATCGCTTTATGGCTCTGGCTAAGTCAGGACAGATCGCCAACTGTTGTGGTCCCAATGCCTTGATGACGCTTAAAGAATACCTGGAAGATTATGCTTCTCCGGAGACCAAAGAGGTGGGAGAACGCCTGATTAAGGAACACCTTTCATTGATACCCAATCCTACAGCTCGTAAGAAAACTGATGAGATCCTATCCAAGATCCATGAAGGAGAGAGGGATTTCAGATTCTAGCACCAAAGACTACACATAAACCTTCTGCTTATATGAAACAGCAAACTCATATTACTCTGATAGGTAAAACGAATGTAGGGAAGTCTACACTCATCAATAGACTCATAGGACAACAGGTAGCAATCACTTCAGAGATAGCCGGCACCACTACTGACCCTGTACGAAAGTCTATGGAAATCTCCGGTGTAGGGGCATGTACGCTGGTGGATACTGCCGGAGTAGATGATGCCTCGCCCCTGGGAACTCAACGGATGGCGAAGAGTAGAGCAGAGCTGGAACGAACTGATCTGGTACTCTATGTGCTCACTCCCGAGGAAGTTCCTGAACCCAGATGGATTTCACAAATCACTGAGCTGGAGGTTCCCTGCATTGTGGTGGTAAATAAATGTGATACAGTTGATGAAGAGGGGACTAGAAGTACGGTGGACTTCCCCTACGTATGGGTCAGTGCAATGACCGGAGAGGGCATTGAGACGCTGAGGAAGCAGATCGCAGTCACCCTTACTGACTCCGTTGCTGACAATGTGAAGACCATAACCGGTGACCTCGCTCATCGTGGGGACTCTGTGTTGCTCGTGATGCCACAGGATGAGAGTGCTCCGACAGGTCGCTTGATCCTGCCCCAGGTACAAACGATCCGCGAGCTCCTGGACAAGGGGTGCATCATCACATGTACTACGCCCGAAGAGCTTCCCAATGCATTGACAGCACTCGCTGCTGCACCCCATCTTATCATCACGGACTCACAAGCTTTCAGGACAGTTCATTCGCTCACCCCACATGAAAGTATGCTTACCTCCTTTTCGGTACTCTTTGCGGCATACAAGGGGGAGCCTGAATTCTTTCTGGAGGGTGCCAAGGTCTTGGATAGGCTAACCCCTACCTCCAGGATCCTTATAGCTGAAGCCTGCGCACACGCTCCGAAAAATGAGGATATCGGCAGAGTCAAATTGCCTCGACTTTTAAGGTCAAAATTGGGTGAAGAGATCACCATAGACATTGCTTCCGGTGCTGACTTTCCACATGATCTCGCCCCCTATGATCTGATTATCCACTGCGGAGCCTGCATGTTCACCGACACCATTGTACGCAGACGTATCTCAGCCGCCAGACGTCAGGGCATCCCCATGACGAATTATGGCATCGCCATCGCACACCTTCAAGGTATCCTCAAAGACGTTTCTGTACCACAATAACTAAATGAGCACCTGCGGTGTTATGTCAACAGGTGCTCATTCAATATAGGCAATATAGCTCTTGAAGTTGATCTTAGTCTTGAAGCTCTTTCTTCTTATGATAAGTCTTGGCGAAGCGATACTGAAAGCGCTTGATACCAATATATACTTTGCAAAGCTTCTCATTACTAAGTTTCGTTCCTAAGCGAGAAAAGAGATCCGAATTAAGCTTGGCTATCTCTTCATCTATCTGAAGCAAACGCACCATCCGAGAGGCATACTCCGCATCATCAAGAGTATTACCTTCGGAGATCTCTTTGGCAATACGGAGCTGCTCCATGAGGAACTTCACTCTTTGGGAGTCACTAGACTGAAGCTCAGTCTTGACAAATGCCATCTCCTCAGTGGTAAGGGAGGCTTTCTCCTGTATATATTTTGCTCTGGCATCCTGAAATTGCTCAATACGCTTACGGATCTCGGGACTTTTGGGACCAAGCTTCTGGGGGTACGCTTGCGCAGTGATGCTCATTAGGAAGATCAATATGAGGGTAAACTGTCTGCTCATCGGATGGGGTGTATGATAAACTGAATGATAGAAGGAATAAAAAGCGTACCCTTACTCCTCAGTAAGGAGATAGGATGCAAGATAGCTGTCAGCTGTATAGTTGGTGAAGAAAAGATCGAGATCATCTTCATCAATGATCAGAGTGTCATCAGTATTGGTATCAACGACATTGGTAGCTACCACTGACTCTGATTCACGGGGACTATATCTATTACGAAAGACATTAAACATAAGCAACATCCCTACAAACATTGCGGCGAGGTAGATATAGGGCTTGAGAGTCTGGAAGAGTGAACGAGGAACTTCGGGAGGGGATAGAGGTTCTTCGCTACGAATAGTATCCATCATTCGCAACTTGAACTCCTCAAAGTACCCTTCAGGGGTACTATAAGGATATGTAGGATCTTGGGGATTGGCAGGTTTATACTTCGGCTCAAGCATATGGTATTGTAACTAATAAAGTATAGAAAAGGGAAATGCTCCCCCATTCAAGGCTGTGACGCCCACTAGTTAGGAAAGTTTAATCGTCTAAGTGTAAGTATTTTTCGAGTTTTTTGACTGCGTGATGATAGCTGGCTTTGAGTGCTCCCACGCTGGTATTCGTAATCTCTGAGATCTCGTTATAGGGCAACTCATCAAAGTACCGCATACGAAATACCAATTTCTGCTTGTCAGGAAGCTGCTCTACCGCTTTTGCTAGGAGAGCCTCAGCCTTCGATCCGTTGAAGAAGGGATCTCCACTGAGGGTCTCCGAGAGATCATAGGCATCCGTCTTGAGCGGAACCTTACGATCCCTCCGCTCCCTTCGCAAATGCGAAAGAGCCTCGTTGGAGGCAATGGAATAGAGCCAGGTGTATAGCCTCGAATCTCCACGGAAAGTGTGGATATTCTTCCAGACCTTTATAAAGGTATTTTGGAGTACATCATCGGCATCCTCATGCGTGTGGACTATCCTACGTATAGTGACATAGAGTTTGGCAGAATAGCGATCCAGTAATATTCCAAAAGCCTCCTGAGCCGTAGACTCTTCTTGGAGATAGGTGACTAAATCCTGGTCCGAGATCTTAGGGGAGATGGGATTGCTCATAGGGTTCAGGTAGTGGCTCCCCCTTCGGACTCAGGCTCACTCCCGGAGTCACGGTTCTTAAGCTCCGGATATGCAATGCGAGAGTGGTACATCGTCTTAAGCTTTTCGTGGAAGATGTGCTTGATGGTCTCTATATCGCGGAATGTCAGGGGGGTATTCCTGAGCAGTCCTTCATCTACCAATCCGTCCACAATCTTGTCAATATGCTGAGAGATTTTCTGCTCCGTCAACTCCGTGAGGCTACGAGAGGAGGCTTCGACAGCATCCGCAAGCATCAGTATACCGGTCTCCTTGGAGAAGGGGTTAGGACCGGGGTATCTGAACACTGACTCGTCAATAGGCTGGTCGGGATTCTCGTTCTTGTACATATTGTAGAAATAACGGGTACGTCCCAACCCGTGGTGAGTACGGATAAAGTCTATGACCACTGAAGGGAGCTTGGCTTTCTCCGCCATCTCCACACCATCAGTTACATGGCTGATGATCATCCGCGCACTCTCATCATAGGAGAGTTTGTCGTGAGGATTGACCCCTCCTTGATTTTCTGTGAAATAGGTGGGGTTCTTCATCTTCCCAATGTCATGATAGAGAGCTCCTGTCCGAACAAGTTGCACATTGGCGCCGATCTTCGCGGCAGCTTCACTCGCCAGGATGGCTACTTGCTGAGAGTGCTGCGCTGTACCGGGAGCTACTTCAGACATCTGACGAAGCAGAGGACTGCCATAAATATTTGAGAGCTCTACCAAGCTCACATTGGAGATATACCCAAAGAGCTTCTCGATGATATATACCAGTACATAGGAGAACATCAAGAGGATGAAGTTGATGGCAAAGTAGAGCGCATTCATCGGGGCAATTCCTTCGAGGTTCCCATCCCTGTAGAGTAGATAGAAGAAATCCATCCCCACCATAGATACAAATACGAGGAAAGTACATCGAATGAGGTCCGAGCGTTGGCTGAGATTGCGAAGGGTAACTATGGTAACAGCCCCTGCGATGAATTGGACCAAAACGAACTCAATGGCGAAGGGAACAACCAGAACTGCCAACATTATCGTCACAAGGAACGCCATGAAGGCAGTCCTCGAATCAAAGAAGGTACGGATCAGTATGGCAATAATCGCGTAGGGTATGACGAAGACATTGATCCACTCCAGATACACAGACACCTGAGTGAGTAGCATAAAGAGAGTAATAGTGGCAAGCATAAAGAGACTATTCTTTGGCTTGGCTAAGAACTCCGGTCGGAATGCATACAGGTAGAGCAAGAATGTGGCAAGAATAAAGATTGTGATGGCAAACTGTCCAAAACGTATCAGCAGCATCTCACTGGCGGTATTGGTCTTGGACTCGTAAACCTTCTTGAGAGAGTCAAGGGTCTGAGACATCTCGTAGGTAACCACATCACCTCGGCTGGCAATCTTCTCCCCCTCCTGTATCTCCCCCACTATAGGTGAGATAGTAGCCAGCCTAGTCTGCAGCACCTTGTCTGTCATACTCTTATTGAAGCTGAGATTGGTGCGCAGATAGTTATTGATATTAGCAGTCTTCAGAATCTCCTTGTCCAGATTGGAAGGGGTATGCTCAAGGATATAGTCATATGCTGACGCAATAGTGAAAAGATCCTCTCCGGCTGTCTTGCGAGCGACTTTCTCACTATTCAATACATAGCAAGAAGCCTCTTCAGTACTCATCACGAGCTGGAGATCCTCCTTGGTTATGATACCCGCCTCATAGACTTCGTCAAGGCTTCTCATGATGTACTTGACGTACTCACTGCTTAGAGACCTCTCACGCGTTTGGAAGTCTTGGGTAAGTTTGTTTTTGGACTTAACGTATGTATCAGTATTAAGGCTATAGTAGGGAAGAACGCTACGAGTGACACTATCCTTTTCATACTGTAGCTGAGACGGACTCTTGAGGATATGAAAGCTAAAGGGTGCGGTGAGCAGCTCGTAGTTCCAGGGTCTTCCTACCGCATAGTCATATTTGAACTTTGACTTGACAGCCTCAGGAAATGACAGCGTGATGATCACCCCTGCCAAGATGAAGAGAAGGATGTTCTTCCAAACTACGGACCTATGTAGTTTAGTCGTGCTCACTTCAAACCCCTACGAAGTTTTGCAGCCTTAAGCGTGTTCTGCATCAGAGATATGATGGTCATGGGACCTACACCACCGGGAACCGGCGTGATATAGCTACACTTGGGAGCCACGGCATCGAAGTCCACATCCCCACAGAGACGGTGTCCACTCTTTCGGGACTCGTCACGGACACGAGTGGTACCCACATCTATGACTACAGCTCCCGGCTTGACCATCTCAGCCGTAACAAAATTGGGAGAGCCTAAAGCCGCAATCAGTATGTCCGCAGTACGAGTATACTCTGCAAGGTTCTTTGTGTGACTGTGGCAGATAGTTACGGTGGCATCCCCCGGTCGGTGCTTCAGCATCATCAACATTGCCATAGGTTTGCCCACGATATTGCTCCTTCCGAGTATGACACAATGCTTACCCACGGTCTCGATCCCGTTTCGCTCCAGAAGCTCAAGTATCCCATTGGGAGTAGCAGAGACAAAAGAGGGAAGCCCTATAGACATGCGACCCACATTGATCGGATGGAATCCATCCACATCCTTGGCAGGATCTACACGTTCGATGACATTCTGCTCATCTATATGATCCGGAAGAGGGAGCTGAACGATGAATCCATCCACCTCCTCATCCGCATTAAGCGCATCTATCTTCGCAAGCAACTCCTCCTCTGTTACGTCAGACTCAAAGCGAATCAGCGATGATCGAAACCCTATCTCCTCACATCTTCTCATCTTAGAGCTGACATAGGTCTCACTGCCACCATCGTGACCCACAAGGATAGCTACCAAATGAGGGGGAGCGAACCCCTTCTCAGTCATTTGACGCACCTCCTCACGAAGCTCTTCCTGGATAATGGAAGCGGTCTTCTTACCGTCTAGGAGCTTGTATGATCTTTCTGATTCCATAGTTGATTGGATATTATTTCAAGGTTTTTAGGGCTTAAGTTACCGGCGCATACCTCTTGCCATATTCTTCAGACCGCCACCTGACATCATCTTCATCATCTTCCGGGTCTGCTCAAATTGCTTTAAGAGCTGATTGATCTCATTGACTGAAGTTCCACTACCTGCAGCGATACGTTTGCGCCTTGAACCGTCAATGATTTTAGGATTTTGACGCTCTTCAGGAGTCATAGAGTAGATGATCGCCTCAATGCTCTTGAAGGCATTGTCATCGACATCGAGATCCTTGATAGCCTTCCCCACTCCGGGGATCATTGCCATGAGATCCTTGATGTTACCCATCTTCTTAATCTGATGGATCTGGTCAAGGAAGTCATTAAAATCAAACTTATTCTGGGAGATCTTCTTCTGAAGTTTGCGAGCCTTCTCCTCATCATACTGATCCTGGGCACGCTCTACCAGAGAGACCACGTCTCCCATCCCAAGGATACGGTCCGCCATACGGCTGGGGTGGAAGACATCCAATGCTTCCGGCTTCTCTCCGGTACCAATGAACTTAATTGGCTTATTGACAACGGTCCTGATAGACAATGCTGCACCCCCACGTGTATCACCATCCAGCTTGGTTAATACCACTCCATCATAGTCCAAACGCTCGTTGAACTCCTTCGCAGTATTTACGGCATCCTGTCCGGTCATGGCATCCACCACGAAGAGGATCTCTGTCGGGTGGATGGCCTTCTTGATCCGACTGATCTCATCCATCATCACCTCATCCACAGCCAGACGTCCGGCGGTATCGATGATAATAGTATCGCATCCCATCCCGGGAGCAGCTTTGATAGCGTTTTGTGCGATGGCTACGGGATCCCGGTTTCCCTCCTCGGTGTACACAGGGATTTTGAGTTGGTCACCCACGACCTTCAGCTGTTCGATAGCGGCAGGTCGATACACGTCACAGGCTACTAAGAGAGGCTTCAGTCCCTTCTTCGTCTTCAGGAAGTTGGCAAGCTTTCCGGAGAAAGTCGTCTTACCGGAACCCTGCAGACCTGACATCAGAATAATATTGGGTTTGGCGTTGACTTTGAGTTCTGCAGCCTCACCACCCATGAGTTCAGTCAGCTCATCGTGGACGATCTTCACCATTAACTCTCCGGGCTTAATGGATGTCAGCACATTCTGCCCGAGAGCTTTAGCGTGGACGGTGTCGGTGAATTGCTTGGCGACCTTGTAGTTTACGTCTGCCTCAAGGAGCGCTCTGCGCACATCCTTGATGGTCTCAGCGACGTTTATCTCGGTGATCCTTCCTTCACCCTTCAGTATTTTGAATGACCGTTCTAGCCTTTCCGATAAGTTATCAAACATGTATTGTGTATATCTCTCTTGAAATCCGATAATTGTCTGACTACAAAAATAGCAAAAATGAGGTACCTCCCCCAAGCTTCAGAGTAGTTCAAGAGGAGGATTCATACCTTACGGTCGATCCTCCTCTTAACTATTTGTATCTGTACTAATGATTCCCTAGGGATATCAGATACCCAGCTGGGAACGAATCTCTTCCACCTTCTGTTTGCTCTCCTCACGCAGTCTGTCGATATCCTCTTCGGACTGAACCGGCGCATGAAGCTCGACATAGAACTTGATCTTAGGCTCAGTACCGGAAGGACGTATGGAGAGCTTACTGCCGGACTCTGTACGATATTGCAATACATTACTTGTCGTAGGCATATCCAGTGTAAAGGTCTCTCCCTTATCTACCCAATACCCTTTTAGACTGGAATAGTCGTATATCTCAGTGATACGAGAGTCAGCCAGATGAGTGGGAGGCTCTTGCCTGAATTTCTTCATCATAGCCTCGATCTCCTCCGCACCTCTCTTTCCCGGACGAACTATAGAGATGCCCACCTCATACGAGAATCCGTACTCTGCATATATCTTTCGGAGGAGTTGATAGAGGGTCATCCCCTTTTCCTTTGCCCAAGCAGCGATCTCAGCCAGAATTACGCAGGCAGAGACAGAGTCCTTGTCCCTACAGAAATCCTCCCATAGGTAGCCGTAGCTCTCCTCTCCGCCACCGATATACTCCAATTTATCTTCATTCTTACGCATCACATCTGCTATCCACTTGAAGCCTGTATAGGTATCGAAGAGCTGCACATGATTCTTCTCAGCGATATTCCGGATAAGGTCTGTGGTCACGATGGTCTTGACCAGGTACTGCTTATCGTTGAGGGCATCCATCTCACGCCTTCTCTCGATGGCATAGTAGGCGTAGAGGAGGCAGGTCTGATTCCCATTGATCAGGACAAATTCGCCCTTATCGTTGCGAATAGCAGAGCCTATACGGTCTCCATCGGGGTCAGAAGCCATCACAAGCTCAGCACCCACCTCTTCAGCCTTGGCGACAGCCATGGAGAGAGCAGCAGGTTCTTCAGGATTTGGAGATTCCACTGTCGGGAAGTCTCCACTCACCACATCTTGCTCCGGCACATTATATACCTGCGTAAATCCCGCAGCCTTGAGCGCCGCCGGAATCACCGTCACGCCCGTACCATGGATTGGAGTGTAGACGATCTTCAGGTCATGTTGGTTATTGCGAGCCTCCGGAGAGAGGGTTACTCCGATGATATCATCTATAAATTCCTTATCCATCTCCTTTCCGAGAGACTCAATCATAGATTTATCACCCTCAAAGTTGATATCCTTGACCGATCGGATCTGGTTGACTTCAGCTATAACATTGCGGTCATGGGGCGAGATCATCTGAGCACCATCACTCCAGTATGCCTTATATCCGTTATAGATCTTGGGATTGTGTGATGCAGTGATCATGATACCACTCTGGCATTTCAACTTTCGTATGGCATAAGATACCTCGGGAGTGGGTCTGAGATCCTCAAAGAGGTAAACCTTGATTCCATTAGCGGTAAATATATCTGCAGCAATGGTAGCGAACTTCCGACTATTGTGCCGACAGTCATGACCTATTACCACCTTAAGTTCTGCATTGTCTCCAAACTCCTTCTTCAAGTAGTTGGTCAGACCCTGTGTGGCAGACCCCACGGTGTACTTATTCATCCGGTTAGAGCCTACACCCATGATACCACGGAGACCTCCGGTTCCAAATTCCAGATCTTTGTAGAAGGCATCAATAAGCTGATCCTTATCCTCAGCATCTATCATCGCCTGCACCTCCCTGCGAGTCTCCTCGTCATACTCGGGGGCAAGCCACGACTGAGCTTTTTTCATTACACTCTCAAGCAGTTGTTCCTTATCATCCATAGGTGTGCCGGTATTTTATTTGTTAAGACCAAAAAAACCTCTGGGAGGTTCTATACAAATATATCCATTTGGATCTATATAATAGGTATTCAGCGCCTATAATCTTTACCTTGATAGATACCCTCCTCACGCATATATCGCTTCAGTTGTTCGGTAAATTGATAGTTCTTTATATTCCACTTGGGTGCTAGCAAAAGCTCAGGAGGGGATTGCGAGACAAATCTATCGAGGTAGATATCGGGACGGAGTCGCATCACAAACTCTCCCAATAGTCGAATGTAATCTTTCGGATCACTTAGCTTCAGGATCGAAGGATCCTCCCTATACAATGTTGCAAGGGGAGTCCCTTCCAAGACCTGTAGCTGATGTATCTTGAGAGAGGTGATCGGCAGGTCGGAGACCTTATCCGCATGGGAGAGATAGTCCTCCCACTTCTCGCCGGGTAGACCCAGTATCAGGTGTACCCCACAATCTATCCCTGAAGTCCGAGACCACTCTACTACCTCCTTGCATTGCTCGAAAGTATGCCCCCTATTAATTCTTTCCAGAGTACTATCGAGAGTACTCTCCAGACCATACTCCATGTAGACAAATTGATGGCTTGCCAATTCCTTGAGATAGACTCTAAGATCCTCTCCCAGACAGTCGGGACGTGTGCCTATCACCAGCCCTACCACCCCCGGAGTAGTGAGGGCCTCCTCATACATCCGGATGAGACGGCGGGTATCTCCATAGGTATTGGTGTAGGCTTGAAAGTAAGCCAGATACTTCATGGAGGGATATTTACGAGCGAAAAAGGATATTCCCTCCTCCAATTGTCGACGAATCGACTCTCTACGGTGTGTATATTCGGGTGCAAAGGAGTAGTTGTTGCAATAGATGCATCCGCCTCTCCCTAGAGTTCCATCCCTATTCGGGCAGCTTAAACCCGCATTGATGGAGATTTTCTGCACCTTGTAGGGAAAATGACTCCTGAGGTAAGAGCTGAAATCATGGTACAGAAATTCTGTATCATGAACGGGATCAATATGTGTTGGGGTAGAAATGGAAGGCATATAAAAAGAAAAAGGTTGTCTCACGACAACCTACAATCTCATATTAACCTAAAATCTAATACTATGAAAAACACATTGCAAATATAAGCCCTTCCTAGATACTGTGCAAGTATTTGCCTTATCCGGGCGCTATAAATAATGTGAAATAGCTATCTCTTAAGTCCAAAATATGGCACCAAAATGCTATCCGCACCCGCAACTAAGCGCTTCCTGACTGCAATCTGAGTATTTATATCTTTTTGACTATTCATTTTGGACCAAAATGCACTTTTATGCTATTCCCTTCACCTCATCCTTCACTCAGCGGGATCTAAGAAGAGCGGGAGCATGTCTGTGTAGCATGCCCCCGCCGGAAGTTTTGATGATTCAAATATCAGAATACCTTGAACTCAATCCATAAATCAGGATCAAAGGTCGAAGTCATCCGAATTCTCTGATCACTTGGGTTAATATCTTCGATCTTAATGGTTTTATCATCACCGCCCAAGAGAGTAAAGTAAACTGCCAAGACTCTGGCACCATTATTCTCGGGAGTATTGTTGATTACAGCATTACGCATCGCCTCGGTATCAAGGACATCGTTCGAGGATTTGCCTACCGGAACTAGCGCATAGATTCCCCCCTTATCGTCAACCACACTGAGTTGCACGACAATGTTGTCCCACATACCTTTTCCATCCTGCTTGTGGTAGACGGTTAGGCTATAGAGGTCAGAGTAGTTATACCACTGTATCGATCCATACCCCGGGAAGGTCTTATCCATAATCTCTTTCGACACGTACTTCTTCATCTTCGAGCTGAACTTTTTGGCAGAGAATCTCACATAAGCTCCTTGCGTCAGCTTGAAAGTAAGTTCGGTCATAGTCTGCATATTGATATACACATCGGCATTATCCTTAGCTGTCATCCTCCTCTTCTTCACGTCAAACACGAAGTCAGTATACTCTTTATCCTTTACCTTCACACCGGGATTCAGGGTCATTCCTTTGGAGGAGACCTTCACATCGTGCCTTGCGACCTCTTTATTATTTTTGAGATCATGCTGCACCATGGTGATGGTGGGAAGCTTGTGAGTGGATGAGATGAGGGCGGGCATGGGAGGTATCTCAAACCGGACTACAGTCAACTCCGTCTCTTTGTAGTAGAGACTCCGTGCCGTCCCGAACTGTGTCAGATTGCGCACTCCACTCCGGAACTCAGCAGAGACACCGGAGTTGGTGACTCCTGCCGGCTCTGCTAGAGGTAGTAGGACGAGATCCTTGCCGGGCTTACCATATTTCAGTCCTCTCAGTACGATTGAGTCGGGACTGACACTCATGATGATGAAGTCATTCTCGCCATAGTATCCCTTCCCCGGCTTATCTGACGGTCTGGGTCTGATGGCAGGATTTGCCAGGACTGTGAGAGCACCGGGGGTGTCGAACGTTAGCACGGGTCCACTGTAGAGCGAGAGACGGTAGGATGAGGTCTCAGGCTCATTGAGGTAGTCTGTCCATATCTTGACACTCTTATTCTCTCCAAATTGGAACTGAACGGTAAAAGCTGCCTCCAATTCATCCTTGGGCACTCGATATACCATTTGCCAGCCGTTGGTATGAGCGAGGAGTGTCTGCTCACACTTTTCGAGCTGATCTAGGACGCGCTCATGACCGGGCTTGTCAAATATAAGTCTCTCTTCCTTCGAGCAGCCACTGATCGCAGCGGTGATGTACAGGAAGGCTAAGCACCAAACTATCTTGACTATGTTATTCATATTCATCTTGGATTGGACGATTAATATTCACTATTTGCGACTTAGTTGTGAGACAACTCTTCTTCAGTTTTATCGCCTCCGTTGCTACAGACACATTTATAGTGACTATAGGGACTCTCTGCGGTCATCCGGACGGACGAGTAGGAAGCTGAGGAGGGGGCTTTAGGGAAGATCTCCGGATTTTGTAAAGACTCATTTGCTTTCGCCAGGGCTACATCCCGGATGTGATCCAGATCTATATCCCACGAGGATTTCAGGTAGTCCTTGACCATGGTGATCTTGAGACGCAGATCCGCCAACCCTTTTTCAGCCTCCTTCTTCCTATCATCAGGGGCAGTGCGCACACCTAAGGTGATGTGTTTCTCGAATGCCTCCGGTGTCATGGTGGTGTAGAAAGCAATTATCTCCACAAAGTCTTCATTGTGATTTTTCATCGAGTAAGTCGAAGCAAATCCTTTGATACGTGCTTCGAGCTCTTCCTCATTGTTCCACTGTGCCGTGTAGTGCTCTTTGGATATCTTCTGGAAATCTTCCGTGAATAATTTATTCTGATGAAGGATATGCCCAAACTCATGAAACATGGTATGGACCGCCTCTCTGATCCATGGATAGTCACCATTTCTATCCTTTTCATCCCAGTGATTCACCCCGAAGAAGGTGAACTTATTCCCGGACTCTGCCTGCCCCAATGTGATCGTCCCATTATCGTTATATCCCCACTCTCCAAGCAGGTGAAACTGCTTTGGAACCATTGGCTTGATAAAGGCTTCACCCTTGACCTCCTCATACGTCTTGATGAAGGTGTTCTTGAGGAGCATCAGGTAGGGCTTGACGTTCTTCTCCTGTGGGGGAATGAAGTTCTTCTGATAGCCGGTCTCCTTCGTATCCCACCTCCATATTACCTGAATGTTGTAGGGCTGGGTGTACTCATCATAGATCCATTTGTCCAGAGGATCTTTTTGTGTCTCCAAGATCTTCAACTCGCGGGTGAAGTCCGGAGCCACCAGAGACTCCTCCTTGTCACAAGATGTAAAGAAGAGTACTAAGCTCCCTACTGATAGGAGTATCAATATTCCTAAACTATGGCGTTTCATATTATCTTACTTGGTTATAGGTTGTATTTCCGATTCATATCCCGGATTCTTCGGTAGGTATGGGATCACATTGTTGGGCAGCTGGAAGGCTACACGAGGATCCGTACCCTTGAGCACGATGAACTCCTCCTTGGCTCCCCCTTCAGATTCCACATTGTGTACTACATCCATACGATACTGCCTGATATCCATCCAGCGCATTCCTTCATGAAAGAATGCTATCCTCTTCATATCCATGCATGCTCTCAGATACATCTCCTGCTCCGGTGTGTATTGGAACGTGGGGTTAAATGTGTTGACGTTGATGCCATGCACCGGATCGGGAGACTCCTTGCCGACCTTATTCTTATAGTACTCTTCTATCTTTTGGCGTGTGACTTTGAACTTCTCATTTTTAGAATCATAGTCTTTCATAAAGTTGGAAACAAAGATCTGGAGAAGGTTTTCCGTCTTGGCAAATTCATTCTTCATGGCATACGCCTCCGCCAGATTGAAGAGCACCTCATCCCCTCCAAAGAGTACAAATTGAGTGTTGACGTATCCCGTGTTGGTTGCCTGATTGGTCACCCTAAAATGCTCCTGGAACTTTGGTATGTTCAGTACAAATTCATTCGATCCAAAGACTGAATAGGCGGGTCCTACTCCAAGAAAGTTTTCACCATTTTGGAGATATTTCATGAGCCTCGTAGTCATCCCATACCTATTGTTAAAGTCTCTTGTCCACCCGGAGACAGATACTGCTACGAGGAAGTTGCACTTTTCAGTCTCCATGGACCATATACTCCTTCTGTCATAGTAGGTACTTTGGTAGGGAGTTCCCTTTTGGTTGATCTTACGTGTATAGACCAATGGATCATTCCCGAGAGCTGCAGTCCCTAACTCTATGACACGATCCCAATTATGCAACGTGCGATACAGACGGGTACCGAATGCAGCTGCAGCTTGTCGGTTGAAATGGAACTTAGGTGCTTTATAGTTGTCACCTACGAGCTTATAGCCCTCTTCATAGTCTTTGACGATGAGATCATATGTCTCCTTCAAGTTCAGTCGATCGTATTCCTGAAGCAGTTTATTCTCAGGAGTTGTGGGATAAGGAAGTCCCAGGTCTGTAGCTGCCGTAGCAGGGTTGTAGGGTATGGTGAAGGCTTGAGCCAGCATATACATGGCGTAAGCACGCGCTACCAAGACCTCTCCTCGGACTTGATCAGCCTCTTCACCTTGAGCACCGATGCGCTGCAGCTCATACAGCACCTGGTTGATGTGGGCTACTGCCTCAAACGATGCTCTCCAGACTCCCTGTGGAGAATCTTGATAGGAGGAGGTTGCAAACTCTTTAAACTTGAATATATCGGGGTGCCATATCTTGGCCAAGTTAGCACGGGATCCTTTGTCCACCGAATTGTCACTCCTGATCTCAAAGATAGGCACGAAAGAGTAATCCATATAGGATTTAACTGCCAGTTCCTTTGCAGACTCGATATCATTGATCTGCGTACGATCATCGGGGTTTTGACTAAGGAATTTGCTACAGCCTACCGGTAGCAGAGCCATCAACCCGAGCAAAACCAGAGATGATAAGGAAGATTTCATACTATATATCGGATGCATTATATTTAATCTTAACAGGTTCATATTCAATATCAGAAGCCCACACGCAACGTCAGAGTATACTGGTGAGGAGTAGGCATTGCCACCCCACCACTGTTGGCAAACTCTGGATCCACTCCATTGAGCTTCCTGTCAGCATAGATCAACCATACGTTGGATGCCACAAACCGTAACGTGGCTGTACTGAGTCCCAAGTGTTCGCGCAACAATTGCTGTGGCAGGTTGTACGACAGAGTGATGTCTTTGAGACGGATGAAGTCACCTTTTGCCACCCTGACATCGCTATAGTTGTATCCACTATATGCCCATCGCAGTTCTTCTTTGCCATCATACACTTTCCACTTGGATACTATACCCGGCACGTTGGTATACTTTTCATCGCCCGGAATCTGCCACCTATTGAGCATCTCTTTGGGCATGGCTGTCTGGTCGGAGTAGGTAGCCTTGAAGACATCCTGCAGTCTGATCACATTACCCGCTTGATAGGTAAAGTAGAGAGAGAGTGAAAAGTCCTTGTAGCGGAATGTATTGTCAAATCCTCCCGTAATAGTTGGATCTATGGGACCCTCGTATTTCAAAAAATCCAGATCCTGATTCTGTTGGAAGTTGATATCCTTATACCCCACGATCTCTTTCCCATCGTCATCCTTTTCCCCCAGCCAGAAAGTGGGCAGTCCAAAGGAGTCCAACCCGCGGAAGGGCAAAGAGAAGAGCGCTCTCACCGGGTATCCCTCACGAGGGGCTCCACCCTGACGTGTGAGCGTTCCCATCTTTGGCTGCGTGAAGAGCTTGGTGATCTTATTCTCATTGTAAGAGAAGGTAAGATTGCTGTTCCAACCGAAGTCCGGCATAACGATATTGTTGGTGTGGAGACTGAACTCAAAGCCCTTACTATCCATGTTGGCTGAGTTGCCCAGCTTCTGATCCTGTCCGCCGATACCGGAAGTCTGAACCCAGCCGATAAGGTCAAATCCCTTTCGCCAGTATATATCTCCCGAGAAGCTCACCCTATTCTTGAAGAGACCCAGATCTCCCCCGATGTTGAATTCATACTGCTTTTCCCAAGTCAGATCACTATTGCCCAGGGCATCTATATAGGTCAGGGTCTCATCTCGTGAGGTTATCCCTCGGAAGGTCCTTCCAGAGTAGAATACCGGCAGAGAGTTACGAGCAGAGCCCATCGAAGCCGTCAATCCATAAGTGGCACGGAGGAGAGCTCGCGAGAGCAGAGCGCTCTCGGGGATCAGAGACTCACGGATATTCCAAGATCCGGAGACATTCCACGTAGGCAACCAGCGCGCACTGGGTGACATCCCTAAGAGGTTGGATCCATCATAGCGACCGGTAAGATTAAAGGTATAGTAGCCTCTATAGGAGTAGGAGCCGGTAGCAAAGAATGCCGCATACCTATCGTAGGTATTATTGAGACCAAAGTAGTTGAGTCCCTGCTCCAGCATACGCTTGATGATACGGTAGTCGGTATTGGGAGCCAAACCCTTTTCAAACTGCATCCCATAGCCATCAGTCCACCTATGTTCACGATCCGCATATTTTACTTCAGACCCCCCCATAATATTGACGATGTGATCCTCATCGAAGGTCTTGTTGAAGTTTGCGGTGGCACGGAAGTAGTAGCTCTTGAGGATATCATCCTGAGTATCGAAGAAGCCTCCCGATGGAAGTACCACCCGGGGATAGGAGTTGACATTCTCCGGATCTCTATAGAGATAGGTATTGTCCTCAATGACTTGAGAGTCATCCGTTGCTCTGTAAGCCATCGCTTCATTGGATCGCTCAGTCTTGCGTGTCTCCTGGGAGGTCTTCACAAACCTCGCAGACCCCAGGGCATTGAGCTCCAACTCTTTCCAAGGCTGGTAGTTCAGCTCAGCCTGGAATTTCGAATCCAACATGGTGATGCCAATGGTGTTATTCTCCAACTCATTGAGAATAGAGAAGGGGGCATAGTTCCTACGATAGTAGAAGGGCGATCCATCAGCATTGCGTGCCCTCAGAGTCCTGGAGGTATTTAGTGCGTAGCTGAAGGGATTGATGTCAAAGTCACGGACATAGACACCGTTGAAAGAGTCGAAGGAGCGTGAGTTGGTGCCCGGTACCTTCTGATCACGATAGGAGGAGTTGGTATTAAAGTTCAGCTTCAACTTCTCAGTAAATTTGTACCCCAAATTGAAGTTGGCAGTATACCTGCGAACCTTATCCGCGATAGACCACCCCGGGTCGTTGAAGAGGGATAGGGATCCGTAGAAGTTGGCTTTGGGGGTCCCCCCTGAGATACTCACCGCATGATTCTGCTGGATCGTCGGGCGGAAGAGCTCCTTGAACCAGTCGGTATTCCTAAGAGCAGCAGCTTGAAGGAATTCTCTCTTGGCTTCCGGGGTGTTGGGCAACCCAAACTTTCCCGTGGCAGGATCATACTTATTGAGCAACTGAGCCATGACATAGAACTCCCCTGCATTTTGGTTGCGCACAGTATTGGCATAGTTCAGAAAACCCTTTTGCCACATCTCATTATAGACCGACATCTGCTCCGAAGAGTTGAGGATATTGTAGTCAGAGTAGCGGGGACGTTCCCTGAATGTGAACTCTCCCGAGTAGCTCACTTTGGCAGTACCGGCATGTCCCTTCTTGGTGGTGATGACGATCACCCCGTTCATGGCGCGCGCACCATACAGAGCCGTGGCACTGGCATCCTTTAGGATCTCAAAGGAGGCAATGTCATCGGTGTTCAACCCTGCCACAGCGGATGAGATGAGGGTCGCAGCATTTCCGGAGGAGAGGTCATCCGCAGATATATCCACGACATCCTCCAGCACTACTCCATCTACCACCCAGATAGGTTTGGCATTCCCATAGATTGAGGAGACGCCTCGAACCCTGATCTTGGGGGCAGCCCCGAAGGTGCCGGAGACGTTCTGCACCTGCAACCCGGCAGCCTTACCCTGGAGCATCTTGGCGATGTCCGTAGCTCCCTCAATCATCGCATCCTTGCCTTCCAGGCGGGTGGCAGAACCGGTGAAGAGTCTTCGGTCTATCTTCTGATAGCCCGTAGTGACCACCACCTCCTCAAGGGCAGTGGCCTTCTCCTTGAGGCGTATTACCAAGTCGCTGACCGCTTTGGTGACCTTGTATTCTTGAGTAACAAACCCCACATAAGAGAATTCCAGAGTCTTCCCTACCGCCACGTTGATGCTGAAGTTTCCATTTGCATCCGCATAGGTTCCTTTAGATTCTCCCTTAACCTTTACGGGCATCGCAGGGATCGGCTCACCGGTGGCACCCTCCAGCACCTTTCCCTTGATAGTAACTGTCTGTGCTGTGGCAATACCACAACTACACAGCAATAATGTCAGTATTGCTAACAATCGCAACTTCATAAGTCTTGTTGTGTATTAAAATATTAGGTTTCGGACGGAACAGCCTCCCACACTATAAAAAAGCATAGTGAGCTAAACCGTTTTGTGCGAATCTAATAAAATCGAACTCAAAAATACCCCCCCCCGTACAAATCTTTGTTAATACACACCTAAACTTTCTTATCTCAACAATTGTTGGATCCTCAACCTTTCAAAAAGGACTAATTAATCAACTATTTTACAAAGCGACCCTTGCCAAAAAAAGAGTATTTAGCCATAATAATGTATAGAAAAACACCCCCTCTCATCCGAAAAAAAAGACGGTGAGGGACATCGAATATCGGCCGAAGCTATCCGCACCAACGGATCTGAACTCGCCAAACCATTAAGCACCCAAAAAGGCGGGGTAACCCAAAAATTACCCTGCACTTCTTCCAAAATTACCCCGCCTTTCTTTCGGCAAAAAGGCGGGGTAATTACTCATGATATTCAATACACTGGTAATCAGATTGTTATGATCGGATTGGTATGTTCGGCTTTCAAATGCGAATAGGTCGGAACAGCTACGAATTGAAGTCCTTGAAAAGTTATACCCACAAGTAGCTTTTATTATCACAACCTATCTCCCTGCTGATTATTTGGATTTGACCTCCATTCAATTTAAAGACGTCCGGAATAGTTGGATATTGCAGGGGAACGGGAGGGAATCCCCCCCCCCCCGGCGTTGGAAGTGAATTGCTATCTTTGCCGCTGAGGGATGTAGGTCTAACCTTTCCCTGATATACATTGATCCATACAATACCATTATATCTATAGTGAATAAGAACGAAAGGGAGTGGATGTCCCGAACGGAACTCCTTCTGGGCAATGAGGCTGTGGAGAGGCTGGGGCACTCCCATGTCATGGTGGTTGGTCTCGGGGGTGTCGGGGGATTCACGGCGGAGCTTCTGGCGCGTGCCGGTATAGGTGAGCTGACCCTCGTAGATGCCGATAGCGTGCATGAGAGCAATATCAACCGTCAGGTCATAGCACTTCACTCTACGCTGAAGGAGTCTAAGGTGGAGCTTTGGAGACAACGACTCCTGGATATTTCTCCGGAGATCAAACTCCACTGCTACGAGAGATTTGTCACCGAAGAGGAGTGTGATCAGATCCCGGGACTGGAGGACGTTGACTATGTGGTGGATGCCATAGACACGCTGTCTCCCAAGGCGGGGCTTATCACTATGCTTTCCCGGCGTAATATTCCCTTCGTTTCTTGCATGGGAGCGGGATCACGGCTCAACCCTGCTGCTGTGAGGCTTGGCAGGCTGGACAAGGTGACGAATTGTACTCTCGCCAAAGCTCTACGGAAAAGGTTGAGGAAGATGAAAACTCCGCTCAATATCCGGGTGGTCTTCTCGTGTGAAGCTCCCCGCGAAGGTACCACTCTGAAACTTGAAGGGGAACAGAATAAAAAAAGTACCTCCGGGACTATCTCTTTTCTTCCTGCCACCTTTGCTTGCCACCTCGCGGGAGAAGTGGTCCGGGAGCTGATCCAATCTAAAGATGAGAAAGCGTCATGAAGTCAAAGAGCCTCATTCAAGCAACCGATATCCGAAAGAGTTTTGGAGACCTAGAGATCCTGAAGGGTATCACCTTGGAGGTCTCTGAGGGTGAGATCGTAGCCATCATCGGGTCCAGTGGCGCCGGGAAGACTACCCTTCTCCAGATCCTGAGTACGCTGGACAGCCCGGATAGCGGACACATCGTGATAGATGGTATAGAGATAGGGAAGCTTTCAGAAGAGAAGCAGGCAGAGTTTCGGAACCAAAAGATAGGATTCGTCTTTCAGTCTCATCAATTGCTCCCCGAATTTTCTGCAGAGGAGAATGTGGCAATCCCCGGGATGATCGGGGGTATGTCACTGCGTCAGGCGAAGGAGAAGGCAACGAATCTGCTTGAAAGTCTCAATCTGTCTGACAGACTTCACCACAAACCCTCAGCACTCAGCGGTGGAGAGAAGCAGAGGGTGGCAGTAGCCAGAGCGCTAATCAACGACCCTAAGATCATCTTCGCAGATGAACCCTCGGGAGCACTCGATAGTGGACACAAGGAGGAGCTGCATAGGATCATCAAGGATCTCCGGGATAGGGACGACCGCACCTTCGTGATCGTAACTCATGATGATAGTCTGTCAGCTATTGCAGATCGCGTGCTGAGGCTTAAGGACGGACGCATTATAGGTGAAGAGGAGGGGTTATGACGCGTTCGGATAGGAAGACATTGGTTCTCCTCCTGATCTTGCTCGGGAGCTTTGTGGGATATGTGGCATTGACACAGCCTCGCACTCTTCGTAAGATGAGGGATCCGAGGTCTCAAGATACCCTAGCCCGGATGAGGGCGGACAGCCTGCAGTCTCTTGCCGACAGTACTGACTCCGTCATCGGAAATGCCGAATCGAAGGGGAGTGGCTGGGTGACCACAGAGCGTTATCCGGGTCCGCCAAAACGTGAGAGCTACCTCCCCAAACTAAAGCCGGGAGAGACTATGGACCTCAATAGAGCCGATACAACCCTTCTGCGGAGAATTCCGGGCGTGGGACCCTCCTATGCGCGTCGAATAGCTAAGTATAGAGATCTCCTGGGGGGATACTATTGTGTAGAGCAGCTGCAGGAGGTGTATGGCATGACTAGGGGTAAGTATGACTCTATAGCTCCCTACGTGATCGTGAGGAGCCTACCGAAAAAGATTGTCCTGAGGGTCGACAGTATTACGAGACACCCCTACCTCTCCTATGCTCAGAGAGATGCGTTCATGAAGATCCTCAGGCGTGACTCGGTGGTCACCTGGAAGAGTATGATGGAGAGTGGTACGTTTAGGCGGGACGACAGTCTGAGACTTGCTCCCTACCTACCTCTTTAGCTCAAGTAGAGAGGCTAAGGTACAGGAATCATCCCGGTGCCAGTCTATGTAAACTACCGCATCCGGGTCCGTGATACGGCACCTTTCAGAGATCCTGAAGGGTAGTACCGCAAGGATTTCTCCCCGAGCTTCCATGACCGGCACACTGTCCCTGTAGAGACGTGGGATACCACAATCCTTGAGGAAGTCAAAGACCTTGCGTGTACCGTGCTTCATGCCAAACGGAGTGAAGCGATCCCTGGAGGAGGCAGGACGGAAGCGAACTTTATACATATCCGGAATGGAGTCGAGAGCAATACCGAAGAGTGAGACATCGCTCCGCTGAGTGGACAGACTAAAGGTTTCTGCCAGAGATTTCTCCTTGGGGAGAGATACAACAAAGAGCTGACCACGAAACATTTCTAAGCTAATATCTCTCAACGGTCCTGTGAAGGTCGCTCCCGAACGCATCGGATCGTTAAGGATTTCGTCAACGACAGATGCCGAAAAGCCCATGGGGGAGAGCCATCGATACAGAAGAAGAGAGGCAAAGGGTTCTGTATCTATATCCTTGAGAGTGAGAGCATGGATGGAGGGGTCGTACCTTTTGGCGAGGAAAGAGTCCAGCTGAGCATGGATGACTTGCTGCTCCTGCTGCCAGATATCTCTGGAGCGTAGCAAGGATCTCTCAAAGGAGGGGTTAAGCCGGTGGAGCTCGGGGATGATAACATTGCGGAGTCTATTGCGCCGAAATTCATTGTCACCATTTGAGGAGTCCTCAACATAGGGCAGTTGATGAGCCTTACAATAGGTAAGGATGTCGGACTTGGGTACTCTCAAGAGCGGTCGGATGATCGAGGAGGTGAGGGAGGACATCCCTAAGAGTCCCTCCCCACCGGTACCCCGGGCGAGGTTGAGTAAAATGGTCTCCACCTGATCATCAGCATGATGTCCTACGGCGATCCACTTGGCAGCGTAGCGTCCTGCTACGGCACGGAAGCAGGAATATCTCAGATCACGAGCAGCCATTTCTATGGAGACCCCTCTACGCTTCGCCTCCTCTTCCGTATCGAAGGCGACTACCTGGAGGATCACATCCGGATAGAGCTCCTCAATGAGCTTGCGCACAAAGGCTTCGTCTCTTTGGGACTCCTCACCGCGCAGCTTGAAATTGCAGTGTATGGCAATCAGCTGTGCTGCGGTATGCGAAAAGAGGTCAAGGAGAACTACAGAATCTGCGCCTCCACTTAGACCTACAATGATCGTGTCCTGAGGTGAGAGTGAGGATCTTAGGCGGTGAAGTACCTCTTGGGGGGTGGTTCCCCAGCCATTCTCAAAGCTATTCTCCTTGGTGTCCATATTTTCTTCGGTGTATGAAAGTGACAATAAAAATAGGTGCAACGAGGTGCCCCGGTTCGGGACTACACCTCATCACACCTTCTGTCTCAATTCTCCCCGGCCGATTCGGCTGATAGGATAGTTGAGAATATATATGTCGGAAGTATCACTCCTTTCCCTTAAAGCCTTCTATCTCGTTAGCCATTTCCGGATCAACGAGGATACGTCCGCAGTACTCACAGACGATGATCTTCTTACGAAGCTTGACATCTAACTGTCTCTGAGGCGGAATCTTGTTGAAGCACCCGGTGCAAGCTTCACGATCGATCGTGGCAACAGCAAGACCATTGCGAGAAGCTTTGCGGAGACGTTTAAAGGCAGAGAGGAGTCGAGGTTCTATCTTTTCCTCCAACTCCTTGGCTTGAGCACGCAACTTTTCCTCCTCATCGCGAGTCTCCTGGACTATCTCATCTAGTTCATGCTGCTTGGTGTGAAGATCCTCCAGACGCCCGGCAGTATCTTCTTCTAGGGCATGCAAGTCCTCCTCGATCTGCGAGATCGCCATCTGATCTTCAGCAATCTTCTTTTCAGAGAATTGTACTTCAAGGTTTTGGTATTCAACCTCCTTGGAGAGTGCATCATACTCACGGTTGTTCCGCACAGTTTTGAGCTGCTCGTTGTACCTATCTATGAGCTCTTGTGACTTGAGGATCATCTGTTTGCGCTCATTGATATACCTCTTACGGTTGGCAATCTCGTGCTCAAACTTCTGCTTGCGAGTGTTACGTCCCTCAATTTCATCCTCCAACTCCTGTACTTCAAGGGGTAGCTCCCCACGGACAGTGCGGATACGGTCTATCTCAGAGACGTTAGTCTGCAGGTTGTAGAGTACTACTAGCTTCTCTTCAACAGTGAGTTCCTGTGCCGCTCCTTTTTTCTTTGTCGTCATTTGTGCTAGATATATTTGATGGGATTCTGCCCATATTCAGACAGACAGAGTGCAAAGTTAGCCAATTTAGGGGACAATATTTCATGTAACAGCCTTTTAGTCAGCTCTTCAGACTCATAATGCCCTATTGTACACAGTGTCACATCATCTGTCGCGTCATAGAAATCATTGTATTTCGCCTCACCGGTGATGAAAATATCTGCTCCCAAACGTGCTGCTCGGGTACGCAAAAATGCGCCACTTCCGCCACAGAATGCCACTCTTCGGACAGCTCTCTTCAAGGGTCGACTGCTACGAATGACTTCAACAGGAAGCTTGGACTTTAGAAGGGAGAAGAATTGCTCCAAAGAAAGATCGCCGGGGAGATCTCCAATGATTCCTGCCCCATACTCACGGTTGTTCTGCCTAAGAGGAAGGATATCCATCACCGGCTCCTCGTAGGGATGAACCTCTCGAAGAGCAGCCAACACACTCGCAAGCTTGGGACGTATACACATCGTATATATGGCGACTTCCGGCTCAATATGCCACTCCCCCGCTTTACCGACATAGGGATGAGCGTGTTCCGAAGGTCGGAATCTCCCGTCACCTTCCACACTGAACGAGCAACCGGAATAGTCACCCTCCTGCCCTACTCCCAGCTTGAGCAATGTCTGTCTGATAAGTTCTGCAGCAGATAAGGGGGTATAGATGATCAATTTGTACAGAAAGTCGTCCATCGGCTGGAGGGTCTGCACATTGGTCAGCCCCAGGAGTTTCGCAAACTTGTAGTTGACACCTCCTTTACAGTTATCCAGATTGGTATGGGCAGCATAGAGGGCAACATCATTCTTCACCAAGCTCCTCACCACTCTTTCGATGTATGTAGTTGTACCCAGACGCTTTAGAGGCTTGAGGAGAAGGGGATGGTGCGTCACGATCAGATTGCAGTCTCTCTCGATAGCCTCCTGAACTACTTCCTCCGTAGCATCCACAGCTATCAAGACACCTTTCAGTGGACATGCAAGATCACCTACTTGCAGTCCACTATTGTCATACTCTTCTTGCAGATCAAGAGGTATCTGTGTATTGAGGTAGTTCACCACCTCTCCAATGGTCATCTCCATACTAGTCTGATATTACGTTCATTAAGGGCTTTGGCATAGCGACGAGCATTGACAAGATGCTCCGAATAGGTACGGGCAAAGTTATGATATCCTGAGAAATCCTCTTTGGCACACATATACAGATACCCGTGATCGGCAGCATCAAGTACACCCTTGAGGGCTGAAATATTGGGAATGCGGATAGGACCCGGGGGTAATCCAGCATGCAGGTAGGTATTGTATGGAGAATCAACCTCCAAATGCGAGTGAAGTATACGTCGTAGACCGAAATCTCCTACTGCAAACTTCACCGTAGGATCAGCCTGCAGGGGCATTCCTATCCGCAATCTGTTGAGATAGAGACCGGCAATCTCAGGATATTCATCCGTCATGGCAGACTCCTCCTGAACGATTGATGCCAAAGTAATCACCTCATCCACACTCAATCCCAAAGCAGTGGCACGGTCAATACGCTCTTGAGTCCAGAACTTCTCACTCTCTTTGGCGAGCCTCTCCACCAAAGATTCAGGGCTTATCGTCCAGTAGACCTCATACGTATTGGGGAGAAGGCGGTAGACAAAGTCCTGAGGATCTACTCCCAGGCTCCTGAGATGGAGACTGTCAGCCATACTTTTTGCAATGTCCAGGCTGTCTATCATGAGCTGTTTCCCGAGCTCACTGTATACCTGCTCCGGAAGTCTTACGGATCTGAAAGTGATCCTCACAGGGGATTGCTGCCCCCTCGTCAACTTTTTGTAGAGGTCAAAGGCGGTGGCTCCGGGCTCTACGAGGTAGGATCCCGGATGAGGGGAGTCGGGAGAGCGCAGAGAAAGTAGAAACTTAAGCTCACGAGAGTGTCCGGTTTCGGTACGGCTTGCCAGACTATCCACGACATCTTCCCAACTATTTCGGGGATACACGTATATCCGAACCGCCTCCTCCAAATTTCTATAGGGAGTATACTTCATTATCCGCCACCAGCTCCAGATACCAATTATTGCCAATAGGCACACCAGACCTAGGGCTATGTAGAGGAGCTTGCTACTACTCTTCATGATATATCACTTATCACACTCACTCAATTCTTTCGTCATCTCCAAGACGCGAAGGAAATTCTCCCCCCATATCTTCGCTATATCCCGGTTGCTCAACCCTCGGCGCATGAGCTCGATGGTGATGCGCACCACCTGCGAAGCATCTCGGCATCCTATCACACCCCCATCTCCATCAAAATCAGTGCCTATCCCCACATGGTCAGCTCCTACCAGATCCACGGCATGACAGACATGATCCACGAAGTCTACCACAGTGGCTTCTTGGGCATACTCTCTTACGAACCCCGCATACATACATATCTGAACTACACCGCCGGTCTCAGCAATGCCCTTGATCTCCTCATCCGTGAGGTTCCTCGGATGGTCACAGAGTGCACGGCACGACGAGTGTGAAGCAATCACCGGGGACTTGGAAGTAGCCAAGACATCCCTGATAGTTTCACTGCCACAGTGGGAGACATCCGGTATCACCCCGACACGATTCATCTCAGCTACCATCCTTTTGCCCAAGTCGCTCAGCCCGCCATGTGTATGATGCGACTTCATGGCGCTGTCACAGAGGAGGTTGTCACCATTATGACAGAGAGTGATATACCGCACTCCCATTTCTTGGAACTCCTTCACCCTCTCTATCTTATCCGCAAGAGCATATCCATTTTCGATACCCTTGATGATGGTCAGCCTACCCTCCCGTTTGTTGCGGAAGATCTCACGAGGTCTCTCTGCAATCCTCACCAAATCACCCGTACGAGACATCACTTCATCTATGGATCTCAAGGTTTGGATCGTATATTCATATGCCTTGGCGTGCCCCTCCTCAGAGAGCTCTCCCTGCGGGATATACGCCACCATGCAGACTGTATCCAGTCCCCCATCCAACATCTTGGGGAGATCCACGAGTGCCTGTCGACTTCTCGCCATAAAGTCATAGCCCTTCAATCCCGAGAATATCATCGGCGTATCCACATGTGAGTCTAGAGTCAGATGACGGGTGTGGAAACTCCTCGCTCTACGGTAGAGATCCCCTTCACGTACGATGAAGTTAATGATGCTTTTATGGGGTTCGATATCATTGAACGCCAGCGTCTCCGGATGCCATTGGACTCCCATAAAAGGATACTCGGGGTAGAAATCTATTCCCTCTACCACTCCATCCTGACTGAGAGCCGTCACCTTACATCCGGGAGGCAAATCCTTCACACACTGATGGTGAAAGGAGTTGACCATGAATGTACTCTCTCCCCGGATGATATCGGGCAACCTCCCCTCGCCGGTAAGGGTGACGGAGTGCCATACCTCATGCTTGTCAGCACTCTGCATGTGATTCAGATATCCCTTGATTTGAGTAGGTATATCCTGCACCAGACTTCCCCCCATGGCTATCGCCTGAATCTGCTCACCGCGACATACCCCCAGGAGAGGGAGGGAATACCTCAAGGCAGCATATAATACCGTGAAGTCAAAGTAATCTTTCCTACTATCCACAAAGCCCAGATTGGCGTTAGGCTCACTCCCAAACCATGCTGGGTGCACATCCGATCCTCCCGTCAGTATGATGGCATCACATCTTCGCACCGCCTCTACCACCGCAGCAGTATCCGAAGATTGAGGTATAATGATCGGCACACCGTTGCAGTGTATCACGCTCCTCACGTAAGTCTCTCTCAGTAGGATATTATCCTCATGATGGTTGCTGGATATGCCTATCAGTGGGGTAGGTAAAGCCGAATGTATCCGCACTTCGTCCACCCACTCTTTCACTCCCGCAGGAGAATACTTAAAGTCTTTATGCGTCAGTTGTTCGCTCATATATCCACTTGAGATTATTGTTCCATAATGATAATGCTTCCCTCTATTCGGTATCTATATCCCTCTCGTCCCATAAATGCCAATGCCTCCTCTATCTTTTCGCGGTTCATCCCCGTGATTCCCGAGAGAGATTCCTGAGAGATTCTACTTTTCCCCCGCTCGTTCAGCCCTTGCAGCACTTGGCTCAAAGCATCTACCTCCCTATACGTAAGGGCAGCAGTGGGGTGTGCCAGACAGTAGTCACACCACCCGCAGGGCTTGGGCTGCTCCTCCCCGAAGTACTCCATGAGTCTCTCCACCCTACAGCGCTCGCTCTCCTCAGCGTAGGAGAGCATCACCTCTAGGCGCTGCTTTTCCGCCTTAAACCTTAGCTTGTAGATATCATCCTTGAGCATGATTTTCTCCTTAGGTAGTCTTACCTGGAGAAACCTCACAAAGTTCGATTTCTTTCCGGGGATGTAGTCCACAATGTGCCAGCGTGCGAGATCCAGTAGGATCTGATACAGCTGTTGTGCCGGCATACCCAATCTCTGCCCTATCACCTCTTCATCCATGAAGACGTGATCCGTAAATACTCCGGTATAGTTGCGCAAGATCACCTCCACCACATCGTCGTAGATCTTCTGAGAGCTGTCGAAAAGGTCATACAGTTCATTCCTTCCTACCAGAAACTTTATCCTAGAGGAGAAAGACTTATCCTCCATGTAGTCGATATAGCCCGCGAGGCTCAAGATATGAAGGGCAGAAGTCACGGAGAAGTAAGAGAATCTGAAACGCATCGCAAAGAGAGGTATATTCATCTCAAAGAGAGCTCCCTCCCCGGTACCCAGCGCCAATTGAAAGTAATTGCACATAGCTTCATAGATCCTCCCCACCATCTCCCTCGGGGGATAGCTGTGTGCCAGTCTTTTATACATGATACCGGGATCCATCTCCGGGTCGAAGAGCAGCACGGCGTACGCCCTCTTATTATCTCTTCCGGCACGCCCCGCCTCCTGATAGTACCCCTCAGGATCCGGAGGCAGCTCCGGGTGTATTACCAGCCTCACATCCTCCTTGTCTATCCCCATGCCGAAAGCATTGGTACAGACCATCACTCGGGTTATACCCTCCTGCCATGCCTTCTGCTTCTTCCCCTTGGAGCGCTCTGAGAGCCCTGCATGGTAGTAGTCAGAGGATATCCCATACCTCATGAGCAGATCGGAGATTCGCTTCGTCTTGTCTCGGCTACGCACATAGACCAGAGCGCTGCCCTCCACAGATTTCAGTATATGGATCATCTCCCGCGGCTTGTCGGAGGTATCCCGCACCACATAGGAGAGCGAAGGGCGGTAGAAGCTCCTCTTGAAGGTGTGGGAGGAGGGACTGAAAGAGAGCTTATCCCTGATATCTCGCACCACCTCACGAGTGGCTGTGGCAGTGAGTGCTAGACAAGGGCATTCCGGCAGCAGCTCCCTGAAGTGTGAGATACGCAGGTAAGAGGGTCGGAAGTCATACCCCCACTGACAGATACAGTGACTCTCATCCACCACCAGAAGACTCACTTGAAGATCCTTCAGGCGCATGAGGAAGGTCTCGTTCTGCAGCCTCTCAGGGGATACGTATAGGAACTTGTACTCCCCGTACATACAGTTGTCCAGGATAGTCATCACCTGTCTGCGCGTCTGACCTGCATAGAGATACTCAGCCTTGAGATCCTTAGCCCTGAGTGAAGCCACTTGATCCTTCATGAGTGCCACAAGTGGGGTGATCACTATGCAGATCCCGGGCATCATCAATGCCGGTACCTGGAATGTGATCGATTTGCCTCCTCCTGTAGGCATTAATGCAAGCGTATCGGCACCGGAGAGGACGGACCGGATCACCTCTTCCTGCATGGGTCTGAAGGACTCGTACCCCCACACCTCTTTCAAGACTTCACGGGGTGTACCTCTCATTCCATAAGGGATTCGCTCTCAGGTATATGTATATCCACGATGATCAGCTGGATCATCTTCTTGGTAGCCTTGACGTAATCTTCGACTCTGTAGATAATGTCGAAAGGTAACCCCTTGCTGATGTACGAATAGTAATGAGAGAGGTTGTATCCGAAAGCCTGAAAGAACGGAGACTTATCCGGCATACTGAGGAGCATTTTCAGGTGTGTACGTCGCCGTCCCAAGATCCCCGGAGGTGTCAGGCATACCACCCCACGGGTCATGAAGATAGGTTTCTCATTGCCGGGTCCAAAAGGTGCCAAGCGCCGTATCTGACGTCTCAGCATCGGCGTGATCTCTGTGAAGGGCAGTTCAGCATCCACATTATACTTAGGCTGAAGGACCTCCGTAGTGACCATCTCTTCCGCCTTGTGATTGATCTCCTTAATGAAGTCATGCAGCCTATCCTTACGCAGAGTCAATCCCACTGCATAGGTATGCCCCCCAAAGTTTTCGAGCAGACCTTTACAGCTCTCTATCAATGCATACATGTCGAAGCCCTCGACAGAACGAACTGACCCGCACACAAACTCCTCGGATGCATCAGACAGGACTATGGTGGGACGATTGTACTTCTCCGAGAGACGTGAAGCCACAATCCCTATGACCCCCTTGTGCCAAGTAGGATCATATACCACAATTACCTTCCTATCTTCAATGCTGCTGTAGCTCTCCACGATGCTGTTCGCCTCGCGGGTGATCTCCCTGTCGAGCTCACGGCGCATATTGTTATACTCATTGATGTGGTGACTCATTGCCTTAGCCTCCTTGGCACTGCGTGTGAGCAGGAGTTCGACAGACTCCCTACCACTCTGCATACGCCCGGAAGCGTTGATACGCGGACCGATCTTGTAGATGATATCGGAGATGTCCAGCTCTTTGGATTTGATGCCACTCACATCGATGATACCTTGGAGTCCTACGCCGGGATTTTGATTGAGGTTCTTAAGTCCCTGATACACCAGCACTCGATTCTCTCCCACCATGGGGACTATGTCCGCAGCTATACTTACTGCCACGAGATCCAACAGGTCAAAGAGATAGTGCATATCGCCACCATTGCTCTGCGCAAATGCCTGCATGAACTTGAATCCCACTCCACATCCGCTCAGCTCATCAAAGGGATAGGAGCTACCCGGAATCTTGGGGTTGAGGATAGCCACAGCCTTGGGGAGCTCCTCATCCGGGACATGGTGGTCACATATAATAAAGTCAATACCCAGGGATCGGGCGTAGGCTACCTTGTCTTGCGCTTTGATGCCGCAGTCCAGAGAGATGATCAGCTTACATCCTGTGGCATGAGCATAGTCGATGCCCTTGATAGATACCCCGCTCCCCTCATCGTAACGGTCGGGGATATAGTAGTCTATGGCAGTGGTGATCCGACGCAGAAATTTGTACACCAGCGTCACGGCAGTGGTACCATCCACATCATAGTCGCCGTACACCAGAATCTTCTCTTTGTGACCTATGGCACGGTTGAGTCTGTCTACAGCCTTGGGCATATCCGGCATCAGAAAAGGGTCATGCAGATCTGTCAGGCGCGGATGCAAGAAGCTCTTCAGCTCCTCAGGTGTACGTACCCCTCGAGCCACCAAGATGCGTGCAATCACCGGTAGGAGACTACCCCTTTCCTCGAGGACCTTCGCCTGCTCCAGCTCTTTCGGAGTCCATTCTACTATATTCCATTCCCTCGCCATTACACTCTCTTTCTATCCAAATATACGAAAATAAGGTCGCTCTACTGATCAATCTAAAGCGGATGGTTTGCCCTAAAATACCACTCCGAAACATGCGAAAAAATTAGGGGGAGGTTTTCTCGAAAAAAGGCGGACTAATTTGAAAAAAAGTACGCACTTATTTTTTCGTTGGACCGACCTTTTTTCGCCCAGATTTAACACTTTAAATTCTTCTGCTCACCTTCATCTCAAACACCTCATTATCAGCTTTATACACTAAATCTAAGGGCAGAGAGAAATCTTACATCGGGACTTCGGATTAATTTCTTTTTTTGGTAACTTTACCCCCTAGAATTTATTATCAAACACTCTAATCATTTCAAACCTCTTTATGAAGAAAATCGTTTCATTCAAGAGCGCAGCGATAGCCATAGTCGCTGCATTGGTCTTTCAGAGCTGCGCCACCGTATTTACCGGCACCTCGGATTACATCAGCTTCAACTCCAATCCTGCCGGTGCTACTGTGTTGATTGATGGCATTGAGCTCTGCAAGACTCCTTGCCGCGAAAAGGTGAGAAGGAACATCCAACCTCAGGATGTGGAATTCAAGCTCGATGGATACACCACCAGAGTGATCACTCTGGACCAGGAATTCAATATCATCAGCGTGATCAATCTGGGTAACCTTATCGGCTGGGGTGTAGATGCCATCACCGGTGCCATGATGAAATATGGTCGCAACTCCTACGATGTGACGCTCGAACGTAAATTGGCTTCCGTGAATGCCAACAAGCTTGAGCTGGATACCGTGAATAAGACGCTCACCATCTACGCCCTTCAGAAGTAAGGTCCGTCAGATCATCAGGACACAGAGAACCCCCTTGCGTGATCATCAACCACTGCAAGGGGGTTTATAATTTTCGAGTGGGTCAGCCTTCAGGCAGCCTTGTGTCGAAAACGTATGGCAAGCAAGATACCCACCAAGTCGGCTATGAACCATCCAATGGGTATGGACCACCAGATTCCGGTATAGCTCAATGAGGGGATGGAGGATAGGAGATATGCCAGCAAGACTCGCAAGCCCAATGAAATGATGGTGAGAAGCAGAGAGATTCCCGGCATCCTGATCGCCCTAAAGTAACCGTACAGGAGGAATAGGATACCAATACCCACATAGAATGCCCCCTCTATACGCAAATAGGAGACCCCGATCCGAATGACTTCAAGCTGATCGGCATCTACGAAGATGAGCATAAGGGGTCGCGCTAAGATGAATACAAGGAGAGAGACTAGCATTGAGAAGAGGGAGGTGATCAGTAGTGCGCTACGAATCCCTTGACGTATCCGATCTCCACGGCGTGCCCCATAGTTTTGTGCCACGAAGGTGGAGAAGGCATTGCCGAAGTCCTGAACCGGCATGTAGGCAAAGGCATCCACCTTGACAGCCACGGCAAAGGCAGTCATCACCAGAGTGCCAAAGCTATTGACCAAGCCCTGCACCACCAGTATACCAAAGTTCATGATAGACTGCTGTGCACAGGTGAGCAGAGAGTAGGTCGATATCTCTCGTACATGCTCCCGGCTCCATCTCCTCTCCTCAGCACGTGGAAGGATGTCACTGTACCTACGTACCACATAGACGAGCAGCACCAAAGCAAGGAGAAGCTGTGAGATGAGTGTAGCCCATGCTACCCCTGCGATTGCCCACTTGAGTGCAATGACAAAGAGCAGATCCAGGATGATATTGAGGAGGATGGAGAGTCCTATGAATAGAAGGGGGATGAATGAATTGCCGAGGGAGCGTAGGAGTGCCACAAGGAAGTTGGCAAAAAAGACAAAGAAGAAGCCTCCATAGAGGATCAGGAGATACTCGCGCATCAAGGGGATAACCTCGGAAGGAACCCTGAGCCATACCATCATTTGATCCAGCAAGAGGTAAATCAATAGGTTGAGGACTAGGGTGATACCCCCGATGAGGATAAACGATGTGTAGATGGACTGACGCAAACGTGTGAGATCCCCTCGTCCGTAATGGAGGGAGAAGAGGGTACCACTACCCAGGCACAACCCGATCTGTATGGAGTTCAGAAAAACTATGAGACTGAAGGCTGATCCAACTGCTGCCAGGGCTTCAATCCCAATAAAACGCCCTACAACCCATGTATCAGCAACGTTGTATAGCTGCTGCATGACGTTGCCCAATGCCATGGGTATGGCAAAGAGAACCATCGAACGTGTGACTCCACCATGCAAAAGATCTTGGGACCAACGCATGCAGGGAAAGTGAAAAACTTAGAGATCGGATATAGAGAGGTAGGAACGGATAGCTGCCGGATCTGAGTCGGCAGGAAGAGTCTCGAAAGGTATGCGGAAGTCACACCCCTCACGGTAACGGGAGCAACCGTAGGCGGTACGCCCCCGGAGTAATACACCCTTGTGGCACTTGGGACAAGGAACCTCGTCCGAGGCAGAAGTATTAGAAGTAATGCCTTGAGAGGAAGGAGCAGTGGGACGATGTAGTGGCTCATTATCGAGCTTGACCTCAAGAACCAGTTCAGCGACCATCTCTTTAAGTTCGTCCAAAAAGCGTGTGGCACTGTATTTCCCCTGGTCAATGAGCCGAAGCTTATATTCCCATTCCCCGGTGAGGCGTACACTCTTGAGGAGTTCGTTATGGATCGTATGGATCAGATCAATACCGGTCTCGGTGGGGACCAGGCTCTTTCGCTCCTTGCGGATATACTTGCGCTTGAGGAGAGTCTCGATGATGCCGGCACGTGTGGAGGGGCGACCTATACCTTTCTGCTTCATGGCATCCTTGAGATCCTCGTCCTCTACAAGTTTTCCTGCAGTCTCCATGGCATTGAGGAGGGTTGCTTCGGTATAATTCTTCGGAGGTGTGGTCTCCTTCTCCTGGAGTCCCGGGGTATGAGGTCCATGCTCACCCACAGTGAAAGTAGGGAGAGACTTTTTCTCATCCTGGGACTCTTCTTCGTCTGAGGGGTCAGAGAGATATACAGACTTCCAACCCTGTTGCTTTATCACACGCCCGGTCGCCTTGAATTCAACGCTACCAGCCTTTGCCATGACTGTGGTCTGCTCATACTTCATCTCAGGATAGAAGGCAGCACAAAACCTCAGGAAAATAGATCGAAAGACTGAGGTCTCTTCTTGGGAGAGGGAGTTGGGCACATATCCGGTGGGGATAATGGCATGATGATCCGTGACCTTGGAATTGTCAAAGTTGCGCTTGCTCTTAGGAATCTTGGATCCCAGGAGAGGTTCAACCATTGAGGGATCAAATGAGCGGAGCTGATTGAGGATATGAGGGATCTTGGGATAGATATCATCAGTGAGATAGGTGGTGTCTACGCGGGGATAGGTGACCAACTTCTTCTCGTACAGGGATTGGATAAGCTTGAGTGTCTGGTCTGCAGTGTAAGAGAATTTGCGATTGCACTCGATCTGCAGGGAGGTGAGGTCGAAGAGGCGCGGTGGAAGTTCGCGTCCCGCCTTCTTGGTGATGTCTGTGATAGTAAGCTCTGTCCCCGCAATCTCCGCCATGGCATCTTGAGCCTCTTGCAGGATGAGGTAGCGCCCCTTGGTGGAGGAAAACTGCACATCTCTATACAACGTCTTGATCTCCCAATAGGGTTGGGGGACAAAGTCACGAATCTCTTCGTAACGGTCTACAATCAAGGCGAGGGTAGGCGTCTGGACTCTCCCTACGGAAAGAACTCTTTCACTAGGGCGACTGTACTTGAGAGTATATAGTCGAGTGGCATTAAATCCCAATATCCAATCCCCTATAGCACGAGAGAGCCCTGCATAGTAGAGATTTTGGTAGACTTCAGCATCCTTTAGCGTCGCAAAAGCCTCTCGGATAGCCTCCTCAGTCATAGAGGATAACCAGAGACGTTTGATGGGGCACTTGCACTCAGCCAGCTGAAGAACCCAACGCTGAATAAGTTCACCTTCCTGTCCGGCATCCCCACAGTTGATGACAAGGTCTGCTTCTGCTACGATGCTCTTAATGACGTCAAACTGCTCCGCAACTCCTTTGTCACGAAGCAGTTTGATACCAAATCGGTCAGGAATGATGGGAAGAGAGGAGAGAGTCCATCTCTTCCATTGAGGTAAGTAGTCGTGAGGCTCCTTGAGGGTACAGAGGTGACCAAAGGTCCATGTGACACGGTACCCGTTTCCCTCGATATAACCCTGCTGTCTGGATGTGGCTCCAAGGACTTGGGCAATATCTCTGGCTACGGAAGGTTTTTCGGCAATGCAGACGATCATTCAGCCGCAGCCGTTGCAAGAGGGTCAGCACCAAATCTATTGGGACCCACTGTACCTTTGCGAAGCATCCCATAAATGAGTAGTCCCAAGAGTGAGATGAAGGCAAGTATACTCACTGCACCTACAGTCCAAAGCTCCCACTGAGGAAGCTCTCCCACACCCAGCCGAAGCACCCATGAACCCACCAAGCTAAAGATAGCCAGCACGGGAGGAAGAAATGCCCATGCACCATGCACCGCGAAGTCATGGCAACGGCGGGAGGATACAGCCACAAAGGGGATCAGAAGGAGGATATTAAGGAGTACAATGACCCCAATGATCACCATGTCACGAGTAGAAAGTGGTTGACTAAAAAAGCCCAAATTCTTCCCGAAATAATGGAACAGCAGATATTCCACCAGAAGGCAGATCAGGTAGAATATCAGAAAGGCAGTCCACTCTCTGCGAGTCGATCTACCTCCAAAGTGAGCATAGTGAGTGGAGAGACACTTCTTGATACCGGATAGCATAAGCGGGATGGAAGCTGATTATTTGCCGTTCATCAGTAGACCATCAGCGGTCTTGGCAGCAGTTTCGGAGTCCGTAAGGGCTTCCAGAATGGCGATACCGAAGTCAAAGACATAGGCAGGACCTCTTCCGGTAATGAGGTTTCCATCCCTCGTGACCCCATTGTCGCTGTACTCAGCACCTTCGAGATACTTCTCAAAGCCCGGGTATGCACTGGCTTTCTTACCTTGGAGCATTCCACGCTTGCCATATACCATCGGAGCAGCACAGATAGCACACATGAGTTTACCGGCTTCGAGATGCTTTTGCAGGATCTTATCAAGATCTTTCGACTCGTCCAAGTGGTTGGCACCCGGAAGTCCTCCGGGAAGAACTACAGCATCATAGAGTTTGTCCTGAACATCCTTGAGGACCTTATCGGTAGTCAGCACGATATTATGTGCTCCGGTAAGAGTTCTTTCCTCTGTGATGGAGACAAGGGTCACTTCACAATCCCCACGTCTCAATACATCTGCAGTCCCTATGGTTTCGGTTTCCTCCGAACCATTTGCGACAAAAATTACGATGGTAGGTTTCATATTCTAGAAGTTTAAAGGATTGATAATACCTAAGTGATACTATCTCAACCGATAAGTATATGTGATAGTACCGGTCTGATTATTGATATCATTGATGGCATTGAAGCGAGCAGAGCGTGCAGCCCTCATGGCACTTTCACGCATACTGTAGTCCCCGATATTGGTCCCGGGAGCTATGCTGGCAGAGATAACCTTTCCGGAAGGGTCCACTACTATTCGGATAACGATACGCCCCTCGGTCTGCACTGTGTAGCTGGGACGCGGAAGTCCACCCTTACCCAGACTGCGTCCGGAGAGATTAAAGGATCCATATCCCCCAACACCGGTATTGAGCCCACCTTGATCTACATTTCCATCGGGAGAACCCAGCCTACCGTCACCTTCCTGAGCATCTCCTGAGCCCTTTCCTGCTGTACCAAAGGCTGCGGAGACAGACTTATTGATGGCATCTCTTCGGCGTTTAGCTTCAGCTTCTTGCTTTCTTCGTGCCTCCTCTTCCCTTTGTCTTTGGACTTTTTGCAGATCTTCTTGCGTTCTATTCTGCTTAGGTTTAGGTGTCTCTCTCTTTTGGGGCTTAACGGGTGTTGCGGGAACTGAAGGAGCCTCCTCGCTCTCTTGGGTCAGCATCTCTTCCTGATCTGAAGGAAGATTGGGCGCTTGCTGTGCAGGTTCTTCAGGAATAGCCTCAATAGGCGTGGGGGTAAAGGTCCCTGCAGCCATGTCTATATCTCCTACATTCACCAGCACTCCACCGCTCTCCTCATATTCAATCCTCGGGATGATTACGAAGAAGAGCAGAGCCAAGAGCACTCCGTGGATGACCAGAGAGATGATCAATGCTATTGTATTATCCTTATTCCAGTTAGACACTTTGATAAGATAAGCTATTTAATAGGTCTGGTCGCCAATACCATCCTAAAGTTATTCTCCACAGCGATATTGAGGACGCGCACTATCTCCTTATAGGGGACCGTCTCATCTGCGTAGAGAGCCACATAGAGCTCGGGAGTCTCTTCACGAGCTTTCAATAGATACGGAGCCAGCTCGTCAAATGACACCTCCCTATCCTCATGCGCTGAGAGAGCTACATAGTATCTCAAATCCTTATCGATTGTGATACGTGTCATCGGCTTCGCCTGCGCCTGCTGCTTAGACTGCGGCAATACCACCTTCAGGGCACTCGGAACGACCAAGGTAGATGAGACCATAAAGAATATAAGCAAAAGGAATATCACATCAGTCATGGACGCCATGCTGAAGATATCCACCGCTTTGCTTCGTCTTTTGAGTTTCATTCCACTTATCTTTTAGCGGGTTCGTTGAGCATATCCATGAATTCCAGAGCCTGAGCCTCAGACTTTGTCACGACATGGTCAATCAAGCTAACCAGATAATTGTATGCAAAAAGGGTAATGATCCCCACGATAAGACCTCCCACCGTAGTCACCAAAGCCTCATAGATACCTGACGAAAGAAGTGTGACATCCACATTCGAGCCGGCATTTGCCATATCATAGAACGCCCGAATCATACCCGTAACCGTACCCAGGAACCCAATCATGGGCGCACCTGCAGCTATCGTTGCCAGCAGAGGCATATGTCTCTCCAGCTTAGCAACCTCGATATTTCCCACATTCTCGATGGCTGTGGCGATATCCTGAACCGGTCTTCCCAATCTCTGCAGCCCCTTCAGAACCATTCGCCCCCCCGGGGTCTGCTGAGTCTCACTCAAGTTGATGGCAGAAGAGATCTTCCCCTCATGTATATAGTCACGTATACGGCTCAGGTAGGTAGGATCACTCTTAGCTGACTTCTTGATGAGCAAGAGTCTCTCGACAAATATATAGCAAGCCAATAGAGAGAGAATAAGCAACACCACCATGATCCAGCCCCCTTTGAGAGCCAAATCCCATAGCGTCAAATCATTCGTCACTGCCTGAGCAGAAGGTTGAGACAGTGAGGGCATCGCTGTCCCCAGCGTATCATTCACTGTCTGAGCAAAGGTATTCCACATAAAATGCACGTCTTATATTAATATGTACGTTTCCTGTTTATTCTGATTTCAAACACGCCAGATAGCGCTCCACCGTACGTTCAAGTCCTAGATAGAGAGCATCACATATGAGAGCATGACCTATGGAGACCTCATCCAGCTCCGGTAAATTGCGATGGATGAACGAGAGATTCTCCAGACTCAAATCATGTCCCGCATTGAGCCCCAATCCACAGGATTTGGCAAACCTACCCGCCTTCACAAAGGGCGCAACTGCACTCTCAGGACTCGAACCGAACTGAGCAGCATACGGCTCCGTATACAGCTCCACCCTGTTGGCTCCACACTCGGCTGCACCACGAATGTTCTCAATATCTGTATCTACAAAGATGGAGACTCGTATTCCTTTAGAGCGAAAATGTGATATCACCCTCCGAAGGAAGTCCGAGTGCTCACGGACTATCCACCCGGCATTGCTAGTCAGGACTCCTGGAGGATCAGGCACCAGAGTAACCTGCTCCGGTCTCACATCACTGACCAGATCCACAAACTGTTCCGAAGGATACCCCTCAATATTAAACTCCGTATAGACCACCTCTCTCAAGTCATACACATCCTGATAGCGGATATGACGTTCGTCAGGACGAGGATGGACAGTAATTCCTTCAGCTCCATAGGATTGAATATCCTTGGCAGCCTTCACCACATTCGGATTATCCCCTCCACGCGCATTACGCAGAGTAGCTATCTTATTAATATTGACACTAAGCTTTGTCATTGTACTCATACAGACATTGAAGTCCCAAAGGTGAGCTTCCGTACAAAAGTACGCTTTATTCCCGTAACGCTATGTATCAGACCGCAAAAGAGATGTCCAAAGAGCTGTACAGAAGAAATAGAAGCTCTTGATAAAGGGTTTGGAAACATACCGTCCTTTGGTTTGGAAAGATACCGTCTTTTGATTTAGAAAGATACCGTCTTTTGGTTTGGAAAGATAGTATCTTTCTAAACATAAACATACCGTCTTTCTGAATGCAAACATATCGTCTTTCTGAATGCAAACTTACC
>X289_Eastern_Grey_Kangaroo__coassemble_100_pt1 | contig 58734 bp, 79 predicted proteins | sample X289_Eastern_Grey_Kangaroo__metabat2_low_PE_002 | metagenome-assembled genome bin X289_Eastern_Grey_Kangaroo
ATTCAATTGTGTTTGGCAATTTTAGTATATATTAATTTATATAAAAAGTCAAGTAAAATATTTTTTAATTTTATATTGACAAATAATAATATATATGTTATACTTTAATCATCCTAGAGATAGAAAGGAAATAAACAAATGGAAATCAAGAAATTTGAAGCTCATGTAGTTCTTGTTGATGAGTATGGCAATGTCGAAGGACATTATGACACAAAGGCCGAGGCTTGGCAAGAAGAGCTTCAAGAGATTGAGGATGGCGGCTCATAAACCGCCATTCCATTTGTTTATTTATTTTGAAAAAAGTTCTTGACAAATTTAGATAAATGTGATATTGTAAAATTACGAAGAGAACTTACAACAAAAGGAGGTGCAAATATGATTTGGAGTGAGATGAGTTATAATAAATACAAGCGCCCTAGCAATCCGCGTGACGAGCTAGAGCCTGATGTTTTTGATATAGATTTTAATAATAAGCAAGAGAGATGGCTAATCAAGGCATATGCTTATGATGATGACGGAATGATTGGCAAATATGGTGATATTGAGGAATATTAAAGCATAATGTTGGGATGTGGATTGATTGGGTCTTAGCAAACAAATTTTTGCGTATAGCGTTGATACATCGGCGTTTTATCAAAATGACGAAAGATATTTCCATGATAGGTTGACAAGACTATATATTCTTAGAGCAAAAGGTCGACATAAAAAATGGATAAACCGGCTGATTAAGGAAGAAAAGGGTAGTCTGTCCGAAATTCTTGATGCTAAGAGACATGGCGATTTGATAAGAGAGTTGAATGATAGGGCAATCATTGACAGAAATGTTATATCTTTGTTTGAATCATCTCTCACTAGGGCGTTAGGAATTTGTACAAATGAGCTGACGAAGGATGTTTTTGTTGTATCGGTTTATTTTTATCAAGTCTTTGAGAATCTTGTAAAAAATGGATTTGATTATGATGGAGAACATTATGTGTTTTTGACTGCTAGTGCTGGACAGATTCGCACAAAGCGTTCTGTATTTATTCGTGAAAAGGCATATGATAAAATTCGTATGCGGCTTATGTGCGGATTAACGTGGGATGATATTAATAACGCTGGCGGCATCAATCAAAATAAATTTTTGGCTTATTTATCTCTCAATAATTCTGCAACAGACGTTTGGGAAGAGTTTGATATTGACAAAGCCATTGTTGTTGACGATTTTGAAACCGCCGTTCCTGGGCTAGTTGATTATATTGACTCTGTTGATTTTAATATCACAAGGAAGATGACTGATACGGTCATTCCTCATTCTGATGGATGGGGTATGATGGATGGCCATAAAACCCGCATGATTCGTGCGCCTTGGATTAAGGGGCTTTTGACGGATTTCCCATTCAATCAATGGATTGCAGAAAATTGTCCAAATGGCAAGGTTGATGTATATGATATTTATGGCAAAAAATATACGTTACCAGATGATGGAATTGAATATATTTTAACAAAGAGCCAATTTAAACTTGCTAAATATTATTCTTCATGGAATGATTATAAAAATAAATTTAAACAATATGGCTGTGAAGTATGTTATTGCAATATTGAAGAAGATGATATTCCAAACGCAAGAATAAACTATCAAATGTTGCAAACATTGTCTGATATGACGGATGTGGAAATTGATAGATTGACTAAAAGAACTATCGAGGAAATCAAAGCGATTGGCGGCGATTTTAGAACAACAATGAAATTACTTGGAGCGCATGAAAAGAACAGAAGTCCAAGCAATTTTCAAAAGGCTCTTATGTTATATCCTGAGTTGTTAAGAGACAGTTATTCTCAAGATGTTCTTAAACAAACAAAAAAAAGTTATGTTAGACAAGCTAGAGCGGGACGACTTAGAGTAAACGGCAAATATTTATTTATTTCACCAGACCCTATTGCCTTTTGCCAATGGCTATTTCTTGGCGTTCAAAATCCAGACGGCATATTGGCCGATGGTGAAGTTTATTGCCGTGGTCAAAAAGATGGCGTTGATTTGGCTTGTTTGCGCTCGCCGCATTTATATCGAGAATGGGCTATTAGGAGAAATAAGCGAAACGCAGAAATGGATAAATGGTTATCGCAGACAAATTGTATTTATACATCATGCCATGATTTGATTAGCCGATTCTTGATGTTCGATGTTGATGGCGACAAGGCGCTAGTTGTCAAAGACGACAATCTGACACGATGTGCTAAGAGGAATATGGCAAATATTGTTCCGTTGGCATATGATTTGAGAAAAGCCAAGGGCGGTATGTTATCGAATGATTCTCTTTATGATGGGATGATAGCCGCCTATAGTGGTGGCAATATTGGCCCTATTAGCAATAATATCAGCAAAATATGGGGCAATAGCGATGAAGTCAAAGACGACGAGTTAAATGCCGTTAAATATCTTTGCTTATGGAATAATGCGACAATTGATTATGCCAAGACTTTGTGGTTGCCAGAATATCCAGATGGCGTAAATAATTTGATTAAGAGATACACCAAACATAATTTGCCAAATTATTTCATCTATGCAAAAGATAAAACCAAATCACAAGTTGAAGATTTGAATGATAGCACGATGAATCGTATTAGCAAAAAAATTCCTGATACGCGTTTGAAGCTGCTAAAGACTCTTTGTGCATTTGATTATACGATGCTTGTTGATGGCGATTATGGCATCGATAGGAACCCAGAATCATTCTTAGCTGACAGATATACATACTGGGTGAGACATCAATATTTGATGGCGGCATCTGAGCACAATGGCGAGGCAGATGAAGATACGATTCTTTGCATGAATATTCGTAATGCATTGATTTGTGAAACTGGATTATCTGCTGACGAAATTGCAAATACACTTGTTTGGCTGTTATATATTTGTCATCCGACATGGACAAAGAAATTATTATGGGGATGTTTTGGAGACGAGATTGTAAAAAATATAGAAGACAATTTACAATATCATGGTGTTATTTGTCCTGTATGCGGCAATAGATTTATTAAAAAAATTCATAATCAAATTGCCTGTTCTGATGCGTGTGCAAGGGTTCTGGATAATGAGCGCCGAAGCAATCTGCGTGATTTCCAGAATGATTACGATTGAAATTAGCCATATTTGGTATGCGTTCGTAAAATTTGATAACATTTTTTAAATTTTACATAATTCATAAATATACACCATAATGGAAAGCTAATTACTTTTCGTGAATAAAAGAAATAAAATGGAGAAGATTTATGGATATAGAACGCTTACCAAATGAGGGCTATGTGGAATATGCCCATAGATTGACGGATGCTGTTAATGATGGCATTATGAATTGGCAAGAATGGTCTGATGCCATTGTTGGATATGGTGCATACTCAGGTGAAACCTGTGTAAAAAATGGCAGATTTTTCAAAAAGTTCCTAGAAAAATGTGATAGTGAACACGAAAACTCGCTTGAAAAAATGCAATTTGAAAGAAAGAAAATTCAAGATAGTGTTAGAGAGCTGAACGAAGAGCGGCGAGCAAAGGCTAGGAATGAACTGATTACAGAGCGAATTGAAGCGGCAATCAGTCGCCTCCCTAAAATCGAGGTACAAAGACATGTGGCAAAGAATGACCCTTGTATTGAACAAACTGCTCTGCTATTATTTAGCGATGTCCATGCTGGAAGCACATATGAAATTCGTGGGCTTCACGGCGAGATTATAAATGCATATGACTGGGACATTATGAAACAGCGTATGGAACAAATTCTATATAACATGGAATATGCTATTTCCCATGATGGGATGGAATTTGATAATATCATTGTTGGCGGTCTTGGCGATTGGGTCGAAGGGATTCTTAGAGAATCCAGTCTTGTGAAACTAAGAGAACCGGTTATTGATACAATCATACGTTTTTCAGAATATTATGCTCAGTGGTTGGCAAATTTATATGAAATTTGCGGATGTCCAATGAAGGTTGTGACCATTGGCGGGAACCATGATGTAGCTAGAATGTTGACTAGTAAACCTCAATTTGATGGGGAGAATTTTGGCAAACTGATTAGGGAATTTATTGCAATTCGATTGAAGGATATTGATGGTATTGTAATTAAGCCTTATGCCGAATTTGATGTCGAAGATATTTGTGGCTCTTCAGTTGGTTTTGCGCATGGAACAGATAAAGACCTTGCTAATGCCATGGATTATTTCAGCAATCTATATGACATAGATGTTGACGAACTATATGCTGGACATTATCATGGTAATAGCCAAACAACGAATGGAGTGTCTGTGCTTAGCGATAGGTTATGTACTAGAATTGGTTCTATATGTGGATTAGACACATTTAGCCACAAGATTCGCAAGGCATCAAAACCAGGCTATTATTTTGCTATTTATAGTGCTTTCTATGGCAAGACATGGGAAAGAAAATATTATCTTAATTAAAGCTCCTATTTGCTTTGAAAATAGCCTTAATTAAAAAACGGCCGCAAAGAGGTTTGATGGTTCCATATTTGATATGGGCGCAAAACGGCAAAAAATGGCGGCTTGTTATAAATTTCCGAAAGGAAGGAGGTCACGCTTTTGTCCATCTGTTGGAAAATTCCAACTAAAGTATGAAAGGAGATGACCCAATATCTCACGCAAGTCGTAAAACCGATACTGCGTGTTACAACTGAATATTGTGAATATGATATGCCCTAGCCTGTGCTGGGGCATATCCTAATTTGAGGATGAATTGAAATGCAATTAAAAACGAATGAAGCATATTGTGTTAGTTGCAATGAAGTAAAATCCCGTCAAGATGCGTTTTATAGGATATTTAACACACATTATAAGCGCGGGGTATCTCCTATTTGCAAGGAATGTGCTGAAAAAATTTATAATGAATTATATACAAAACTTGGTAGGCCAGATGCTGCCATGTGGTGTATCTGTTCTTACATTGGCGTTCCATTTAAATTTGACATTTGGCAACAAGTGGTAGCCGATTATACTGATGGTGCAAGAGCAAACAATATGAAACGTCATGCCCCTATTGCTAAATATTTGGAATTACTTGGAAAGGAGTATTCTGGATTTTTTGAAAGTGATAGAATGCTTTCCTCTTTTATTGGAATTGATATTGATAAAAATATCGAAACAGACCAAGAGCTAAATGATAGGCGAGAAGAACAACATAAAAACTGGGGCGAATTTGGCGATGAAGCACTAGATTGGCTTGATGGCTGCTATACCGATTATACAAATGGCATTGGACATATGGATAAAATTACTGTTGCGCGTTATCGTGACTTATGTAAGGCAGAATGGCTGAAGCGAAAAGCTGACGAGGGCGGCGATGTCGCTGAAATTAATAAAGCGAGAGATAATGTAACCGCCATGTTAAAAATTCTCAAACTTGACAATTTCAAAGGCAACGAGCGCACAGACGAAGAAAAGCGCATTGAAAAAATGACATGGAATTATGAAAATGTCGGGCCAGCAGAATGTGAGGATTTAGACAAATATCGTAACTTCTCTGGATTTGCCAAACCATGGGATGATTTTAAGAGGACTGTATCTAACCTTGTTGGTGGAACAAAGGATTTTCCAAATGTTCCAAGGAGTGAAAGATAATGCCTAGACAAGCAAGAGTAAAAGATACGGAGCGAAAAATCCGCCGAGGCATTCAAACAGATGATTATGAATTGATGACGGATGAGGATAAGCGAAAAAGGGCAAATGTCATTGAATGGATAACAATGTTCCGAAGGAATTGGAATATTTACATTGAATATGTCCTTGGCGTTCCGCTAAAGCCGTTTCAAAAAATTATGTTTTGGCTTGCTTGTCAAAGCAATGTGTTTTTTGCAATGATGAGTCGCGGCTGTTCAAAATCATGGTGGGCTGGTGGATGCGGCATTGTTAAGATAATGTTATATCCTTATGCGGAGGTTGTCATTACATCTTCAACTGTTGACCAAGCAAATAAGCTGTTTAATACAAAAATTCTCAATGAATGGATATTAAAATTATCCCCATATTTAAAGGATATGTATGAAAGAGGTTATCTTGTCGTTAAGCAAGAAGATGATGGCTATAGGCTAACAAATAATCTCAATGGCGCTTGGTTAAAGGTCTTGCCATGTACTGATGCTGCAAGAGGTAGTAGAAGTTGCATGCTTATATATGAAGAGGCACGTCTGTTAAAGAAAACAATGATTGACTCTGTTTTTGAGCCAATGGCACACCCAAGACAGGCAAAATACATTATAATGGAAAATTCGCCATATGCTAAAAATCCAAGGTGGCTTGAAGAATGTCAATCCATATATATTACATCTGCACGTTATAAATTTGAATGGTTTTGGAAAACATTCAAAGATTGTGTAGAAGGAATGTTGATTGATAAGCGAACAAATTACGCCATTTATACCGGCGATATTTTTACTGCAATCGACAATGGATTGAAAACATGGGGCGATTATAGAAAGATGAAAAAAATGTCATCTGATTATGATTGGCGCATGGAGTCTCTGAATGAAATGATTGGCGAGGCAGAAGATGGTTTCTTTGACATTAAGCATTTTGTAGAAAATCAAGTAATAGATAAGTGCTGGCGACCTCCTACAATCGAAGATTTGTATATGGATAGAGATATTGGTAATATTCCAAAGAAAGATAATGAGATTCGTTTGATTGTTGCTGATTTCGCATTTGCTAATACAATATCAAGAACTGATAACGATAATACTTTTATTCTATGCATGTCTTTGCATTGGAGAGGAAGACGATTTGAGCGTCATATTGACTATTGTGAAACGCATGAGGCGAGTGATAGCCTTGGCGCTGCTGATAGATTGAGGGAATTAAGAATTGACTATGATGCTGACTATATGCTGATGGATAGCCGCAACGGAGGGGAAACGCTCTTTAACTATCTTACTGAACCTAAAACAAATGAGGCGCGTCTTGGTAATTGGGAATATCATGGTCTTGGATTAGCAGATAAATATCAGGTTGTAACCCAGGCTAAGATTGACGATTATATGATGCGAACAGTTGATAGAGATTATATTCATTGTCTCATTCCGTTTACGGCTACAGGAGACCAAAATAGTCAGATGTGGCTTGAGCTTAGAAAGCAGCTTGACATGGGAAACATCAAACTTTTAATTTCAATGCAAGACAGGCAACATATTATAGAAGAGGACGGCTCATATTTTGATATGACTGCCGAGCAAGTGGCAAGAGAATTATTGCCATATGGTCAAACCGATGCTTTGATTCAAGAGGCTGTTGCATTAAAACAAGAATATAGACAAGACAAGTTGAAATTAACTGAGCCTAGGACTGGTACTAAAGATAGAATTGTATGTTTATCTTATATCAACTGGGTTGCTAGTCTGATAGAAAACGAATGGCTCAGACAACAGCAAGAAGCCGAATTTGACATATCAGATTGGCGGCTTGTATTTTGATTTACCAAATATACCATGTTGTATATATTGGCCATTTCAAAGGAAATTTCTTTGGAATTTTTTATTAAATATGAAAGGAGGGCGAAAATTTGTCAGAGAATGAAGTGATGTTGTCGCGGGAACAGGTTAATACTGTTATGGAATATGCCGCTGGATTATATGCCGCCGAGAGGTTTGGATTTGCGGCTTATAGTCCATGGATGTCGAACTCTTTACTTGTTGGCCTTAACAATGATAGTAAAATTCCGACTAGCAAGAAAATCAAGGATGCGCTTGGTAATGCCGCCGACAATGCAAAAGAATTGCAAGCATATACTGATTTTATGCGCCATTTTGATGCCATTTTTGAGCGTACATTATATTCTTATGTAAATGCCTTGTCAATGGATATTACTATTCATTGCCAGAATGCATATACTCAAGATGAATACCAAAGTGATGAGTACAAAGCAGACAAGAAAAGATTTTATGATTTTCTTGAAAAATTTGACTATCGCAAAGAATTTCATAATGTCCTGATGAACGTTATGACACATGAGACATATTTTACTTGGTTTAGAAAGACTAAGTGGGGAAATAAGGACAAGATGAAATTGGCCCTACAAGTCATGCCACAAAATTATTGTATGCTAACTGGCTATTGGGAAAAAGGAATGCTCTTTGATTTTGATATGAATTATTTCTTACAGGCCGGTGTCGATATTGATGGATATGACCCGATTTTTAAGAAATATTATATCAAGACGTTTGGTGTTGATGGGAAGATTGATACAAATTATCGTCCATCAAATACGTTAAATGAGCGAACTGGCACATATGCAAACTGGACGCAAACTAGCCCGGAAGACGGTGCCTGGTGCTGGAAATTCCAAGCAGACAATTTTAGCGCTATTCCATTTCTAGCTCCAATGCTTGTTAGCTCAATGGAAAATAGCGAAGTTGAGGCATTGCAGAAGAGCAAGGATATTGCGTCGGCTTATGGATTATTGATGGGCGAAATCCGCCTATTTGATAATGCAAAGAGCGGTACGACTGCAAACCAATTTGCTATAGACCCAAAGACGCTTGCCAATTTTATGGGTATGGTTAAGGCTGGTGTTGGTGATACTGCAAAGGCCGTTGCTATGCCGACTGAGAATACCAAATATTACCAGTTCGAGGACAAGAACCCAAATATGACCTCTACTCAGCTATCAACTTCTGCTGGTCAGGGCACTGGAATTAGTAGAGTTATTTATTCTTCTGATAGAATGTCTAGCGCAGAGGTTGAGGGTGCCCAAATGGAAGTATATAATATTATGCGTCCAATGTATCGTCAGTTTGAGAATTTCTTGAATTTCTTTGGAAATAAATTGACAAAGAAATATAGGTTTGTTGCAACAATGGATGGAGCAAATTATCGTTGGGAACGGCAACAGCGATTTGATAATCTGATGAAAATTTCTGCTGCTGGTATTGTTCTAGGCCCATCTGCATATAGTTCTGCTCTCGGTTATACTCCAATGCAATTTGAGCATATGCTTGACGAGGGCAAGTATGGTGATTTTAATACAAAATGGCAGATGATGATTAACACAAACACTGCTTCTGGCGGCGATTCCGCTGGCAGACCAGTGCAAGATTCTGTGTCCGATTCTGGTGAAATGAATAGGGATGAGTGATATGAATTTAATTGATTCTATCATGTACCATGACAGAGATTATTTAAAAAATGTTTCTCAGCGTACTGGTGATTTTTATGAAAAGCCGAGACATTTTGTAATTAAATCAATCGAGCAAAATAGCGATGGAACACTAACAATAGAAACAACGAACTCTGAAAAATTTGAAATTAGGACACAGGCAAGCGCCATTGCTGATTTGCGAATTGGAGATACATTGTTCTATGATGACGGGAAGTTGCAAGTAAAGACGACAAATGAAGCCGAGCTAGATAATACGCTGCCGATTACATCTGCTGGTGTTGCCGTTCAAATTGGTAACATAGATGTGCTATTGGGGGCAATTTGAGGGGGAAATGAAATTTGAGTATATCTACTGAAATTGCCAGACTCCAAACGGACAGGAACAAGATTAGAACCAAGCTTGTAGGATTTGGCTTGGCTGGCAATACTGATAATTTAGACAAATTGGCGGATGCGATTGATGGGATTAAAGACAATGGGGCCGTTTCTGCATCTGTTGCCGAAGGTGCTACATATACCATTCCAAAAGGCTACCATAATGGTTCTGGTACTGTTAGTGGAGTAGCTGGTGGTGGAAATTATAGCTTACAGAGTAAAACTGTAACGCCTACTAAATCTCAGCAAAATATTACACCAGATTCTGGCTATTATGGCCTATCTGATGTGACAATCAAACAAATTCCAGAAAACTATCAAGATGTCTCCGCTGTAACGGCAACGGCAGACCATGTATTGGCTAACGATATTTTTGTTGGTTCAGATGGTAAAAATGTTGCTGGTACTATGCCGAATAATGGTGCTGTTTCAAAGAATCTCGATGGGACTACCACATCTTATACTATCCCAAAGGGTTATCATAACGGTCTAGGGAAAGTATCTGTTTCTACTGAAACAAAGACTGTTGCGCCTAGTAAAAATCAGCAAACTGTAACTCCAACTTCTGGTAAACTTTTAAGTCACGTTACTGTTGGTGCAATTCCAAGTAATTACCTTGATATTTCTGATGGTGGCAATGGAGATGTGTCTAACACCATTGATGGTATTTCTGCCACATCTGTCAATATTCCTGCTGGCTATACAACTGGTGGCACAGTTTCTTTGACTGACGATATTGAAAAGGCCCTTGTGGCAATTTAATAGGAGTAATATATGAGCGTTCAAAATGAATTAAATAGATTGACAAATGCCAAGAATACATTATCAAATTGGCTTAAAACAAATGGATATACAGTTAGTTCAACGGCGTTGTTGGACGCTCTATGTAATCAAGTTTCTGGGATAAAATTGGCAAAATATAGAACTGGAAGTGGACAGCCGTCTGATTCGGTTGGCTCTAATGATGACTTATATTTTGAGATTTGATGAGGAAATAAAATGAAAGATATTGAAAACGCATACAAATCTGAAATGGAATATAAGCGTCTAAGAGCCGATGGTATTAAAACTCTTGATTTACTTGATAGAGTTCAAGAATATGGTTTTGATACACTAGAAGAATATTTTAATGATAAAATTGATTATCAGATAAAAAATACGCCATTCACGTTCCAGGAAGTATATCCAGAAAATGCCGCCGAAGAAATGATGAAAATGATTTCAAAGGGCGAAGCTGGTTTGTTATTGATGAATACCGACAAGACGGTTGTTTATCATGGCGATGGATATTACAATAAAGAATATTGCGTGGAGCATAATATTCCAGTCATTGAATATCTTACGATTGGTGGGACTCTTGTTGCATCTTCTGGTGAATTATCTATTGGCGTGTGTATACCAAGAGATATTGATGTTAGTCTCGATTGGCTATTACATAAAATTGCTGATTATCTTAGTCAATATGAGGGAGAAGTCATTGTTGATAAGAATGACTTGCTTATAAATGGTAATAAGATATGCGGAGCGGCTGTATATAAAGATGATAAATCATTTTCTGCTGTTGCGCAACTATCATTTGATGATAAGTCCGAACTGATTAGAAATATATGTGGAGCTAATAAGGGCAAGAATCCATCTTGGCTTACAAATGTAACAAGAGAGCAGTGTAGGGAGGCATTGAAAAAATGGCTACTCTAACGTTGCGTCCTGTTTCCGACTCTAATGTTCGGCACTCGCTTAGTTCTGGCTCAAACGCATATTCTCTTATCAACGAATCAAGGCAAGATGGAGATTCTACTTATATATATCAATATATACAAAGCACACAATCAAGCACGCTCACTTCTATATTCAATATTGGCGGTTTTGATTCAACAAAGATAAAAGTTACCAAATGTACGTTGTATGTAGTGGCAAGGTCAACGGCCAGTGCTACGGCGAGAATGCAGATTGTAGTCAATGCAAACGGCACAACGACATCAACTGGGACGTATTCGCTATCATCATCTTATACAACGAAGAGTGCAAATTGTGAAAGCATTATTGATTCAATAAATTCACAACTTACAAACGGACAAATGCCAAGCATAACTTTGACTGTGCAAACCGCTGGTGCTAAATCTTCAAGCAAAGATGATAGTTTCCAAATAAGATTAACACAAGCCTATTTGGAGATAGAATATGAAATTGTTCAAGATAGTGGCGAATCAACTGGATTGCATATTAAAATTGATGGCGCTTACGTTGCTGTAAAAGCCGTTTATAAAAAAGTCAACGGCTCATATGTTAAACAAAATGATATATCAAGTTTGTTTGACGAAGACACAAGATATATCAAAATGAATTGATAAGGAAATAAATATGATTAGACTTGGGGTTCCAAACGATATTACAAAATATATTGCGTTAGATGGAAATGAGGCGTTTACGGCTCATCAAGCTGGGGCGATTCCAGAATGGCGCGATGGTGAAACATTGTATTTCAAGCGGACTAACAAAATTATGAAAATTCTGGATAAGCTTGGAATTACATATTAATAAGGTGGGTGAAGAGTTATGATTGTAACTAAGCCAACACAAGATGCTCTCACACATTTAATTGGTGAATGTTTTAGAGAGAATAGATTTCTTGATAGATTGGTTTCTGTATGTGGAGTAGAGTTTGCATATAATAATACGGCTGATTTGATTCACCATCATGTGGCCCATTATTATCCTGCTCTTGCAGACCAAATTGGAGAACTATGCCTAGAGCGTTATAATATTCCAGTATATTATGAAGCTACTCCTGCTGGTGGCCAAACATATAATAGTGTAATTGACATTATCAAGGATTTTGAAAAGCATGCCATTGCTTTCCAAGAGATGTTTATGGGAGTATGTCAGGTTGCTTTTGAAAATAAGGATATTGCTGTATATGCCGATTTACTACCATTGCTTGCCAATGTAAACAAAATTGTTGAACAGGCGATTTTGCTTTCTGATAAGATTGATGTTTATGGCAATGATGCGTCATATGATGCCCATGTTGCTTCCCACTTTTGGGTTCTTGGTAATGATGATTGATTAACAAAATTCTATTGAAAGGGGTGAGACATTGAGTAAGAAGTTTATTTTTGAGGCAGAAGATATTGAGAAAATTGATTTAGATGAATACTCTGAGCGTGAATTTGCTATTGGCAAACTTGGTTTTCTAAGCACTAGACCAAATAGCCACGAAATTGAAATCTCAGAGGATTGTCTTAGAAAGTATGCTCCAACGGTTCTTGGCAAATTTCTAATTGCTGACATGACATATAAGATTGATGCTACGACTCATACCGATAAGCAAACAATTCAAGGTTATGTTCCAAAAGACCAAGATGTTGAATTTGTTTATGACAACGATGGTTATTTAAGAGCATATGTTGATGTTGTTGTTTCTAAGATTTATTCAACTGATTTTGTTAATATGTTTAACGACGATAATAACAGGGCTGTTAGTGTTGAGATGGTCGTAGATATGGTAGACCCAGATAGTGATACCGGTGTTGTGAATGAATTTAATATTACTGGTGTTACTGTTCTTGGCCATGGTGTTAATCCTTCTTGCCCTCAATCAGATATTGAAATTACTCGATTCTCTGAAGATAGTGCTGAAAAGTTCTATGAGCAGATTGATAAAAATGGTCTTGCCGCTCTAAAGAAATTTACAAAGGAGCGAGAGAAATATATGGCTGACACTAAGACTTATAAAATTGATAAATCAAAAGAGGCTATGTCTGATAGCGCCTGGGGCGATGTCGATAAGACAGAGCTAAGGAATAAGATTCTTGATGCCGCTAATACAGACAAACTTGTAAAGGCCGTGTATCTGCTTGTCGAATCTGATTGGAGGGAGCGTCCTTCCGAAGCCCTCAAATATCCGGTTATGGAACTTAAGGGTGATACTTTTGTGTATAACAGAAATGCCTTATCTTCTGCATTGGCATATGCTAAACAAGAAAATGAGACTGCTGTTATAAATAAACTTAATAAGATTTACAAATCTCTTGAGCTGGAAACTGAGGGAAAGGAGGAAGCTAAAAAGATGTCTGAGATTAAATTCGAGGCAGTTGATATTGGAAATCTATGGGGTGCTTGCTGGAAAGGGATGGAGGCCAAACGCGAATGGGATTATGAAATTATGGCTATCTATGAAGAGGATAACCAGAAGTTTGCCATTCTAAAAGGCCGCGATGCCAAGATGTACCGTTGGGACTTCAGTCTGACTGCCGAGGAAGGTTTTGTTGGTGCTGATGAAATTACAGAAGTTGAATTTGTTGCTACTGATAAGATGATGAAATTCGCAGAGCCAGAAAATGTTAAAGATTATCGTTTTGCCGAAGAAGATGAGCCAGAAGTGGACTATGAGGCGAAATGCGCAGAGCTAACTGCCGATATCGAAAATCGTGATAACATCATTATGGAAAATGAGAAGAAGATGGCCGATATGGAAAAGGAGCTATGCGACCTACGTGCATTCAAGAAAGCATTCGATGACCAAGAAAAGGCAAAAGCCGTTGAGAATGTACTTGCCGAAATCAATGGTCTAGCTGATGCTGGCAAGGTAGATGAAATGCGCAAGGAAGGTCTTGCTTGTGAAGATATTACCGCATGGGCCAACGGCGTAAAGGCCATGGCTTTTGATGCAAGTAAGGCTAAAAACAAAAAGAGAGAAAGTGATGGCATTATGAGCTTTGCCGCTCCTATCAATGCCATTCGAGAGACTAATCGTCATAAGTCTATTTGGGACTAATAAAATTTATTAAATATTAAAGGAGATTAAATTATTATGCCTAATAATCACAATGTTCTAATTTCTACTAGCATGCTTTCTTGGGATGTTGATGCCGCTCGTATCGCCGGTGTATATCCTGCTGGTGCTCTTGACAATGGTACTGTTGTCACTCTGGGTCAAATGGGCCTAGCCGAAGTTCCTGCTCCTGCTGGCACTATTGGCGGCTATGAGTACGTTGTTGCTCCTGCTGCTGCAAACCAGACTGGTTCTGTTTGGATTGTCGACACTCCTCTACCTGGCGCTGGTATTGATATGCAGATTTATGCTGACCCCCGTTATTTTGAGAATGCAGCCGGTCGTACCCTATCTCTACGCCATCTAACTCCTGAGATTGACCATATCGAGCTTGCAGACGGCCAGGAGTATACTGTTGGCCAGTTTGCTACTATTGGCGCAAACGGCAAGATTGCTCCTGCTGCTGCTGCTCCTACTGGCGCTGGCGCTAACTACTTCACTGTTGTTGGCAAGAAGACTCTAGCCATTGGTCAGGATGCTGTTCCTTCCTATATCCTACGTGCTGAGCGCGTCTAATTTATCACATTAAAATTTTTCTATAAAAAGGAGATAGTATAATATGCCTACTATGAATCAGGAAATTGTTAAGTTTGCCAATGGCAACGTTGATACTATTAATTATTTTGACCGTCTACAGGATTGGGCTTGCCAGCGCTTTGCCGCTGATGGCCGCAATATTGGTTCTTATGATACTTCTGTTTCCATTTCTGAGAAGTCTGGTAAGCTAACCGAGGCTTTCTTCTCTACTATTGAGCGTATGTCTGGCGTTCAGAAGAATGCCGAGAATGCTGGTGCTTGGGCTGTTAACCCCTCTGTCAAGTGGGCTGCTTTTGCTCTAATTGACGCTTCTGTTAACACTCTACTCCCAATTACTACCTTCCCTAACATGGCCGCTTTTGTTGATTTCCGTGCCGCTTCTTACGGTGATATTGTTCACTTCAAGGTTCAGCCCCGCGACCTATTTGTTGTCTCCCTTGGTGGTCATGGCGAGCGCACTTCCATGCGTCAGAAGCAGTTTAAGGGTGATGTCATTGTAACTCCCACTGAGCACATTGTCACTGTTTATGTTGATATGTTCTCTGTTCTTGCTGGCCGTGAAGACCTTGGCGAGTTTATCCGTAAGGTTGTTATTGCCATCGAGACTCAGATGGGTGCTGACGCTGTTGCCGCTCTAAACGCCGGTCTAGCTGATGGCGTTTATCCCACTGAGCTTGCCTACACTGGCGCTTTTGACTCCACTCACCTAATCACTCTAGCTGAGACTGTTGAGGCTGCTAACTATGGTGCTCGTCCAGTTATCATGGGTACTGCCACTGCTCTAGCCAAGGTTCTTCCCGATTCTACTGCTGGTTTCCGTGGCGTTTTTGAGGGCAAAGGTGGTTCCGTTGATATTATGAAGGACTTCTATGGTTTCGACCTTATCCGTATGCGTCAGTTTGTTACCCCTGGTACTCTAAACCTCGCTCTTGACCCCAATACTCTTTATATTGTTAGCCCTGGCGCTGACAAGCTAATTAAGGGCGTTATGACCAATAGCCTCACCAATAGCAACCAGTTCTATGAGAATGCTGACCTAACTCAGAATTACACTATGCGTAAGGACTGGGCCTTTAGCTTTGTGTCTGCTGCTTACGGTGGCAAGTACAAGATTCAAGAGTAATTTTTGCTAATTTATTTGGTAGGGGCAGAAATGTCCCTACCAATTTTTTAAGAATTGAAATGAAATAAAAGGAGAATGAAAATGGCAAATAAGAAGAAACCAACTGATGAAGAAATTGCTACTGAAAAGGAAGTTGACAAGTCTGTTGAACTTGAGAAGCAGATTGAGGTGCTTAAAAATCAGATTGCTATGATGGCCCAAATGATGGGCAATCAGCAGCCAGTTAGACCAAATACTGTTTCAAGAACGATTCCAATTTACAACATGACTAAATCGACTCTTATTCTAAAGGGCAATGTATTTCACCAGTTTGACCATCAATTTGATATGCAGGGAATCCCTGAGAACGAAGCAAGACAAATTGTACAAAATATGCCTGAATGCACTCGCAATGGCTCTTATTATATTGCCGATGCTCAGTTTGTTAAGGAAAATGAACTAAGCGCTGTTTATGAGACCATTCTAAATGTTGAGCAGATGAAGAATCTTCTTGATAGAGATAGTAAGTATGTCATTGATGTGTATCTAAATGCATCTAAGGGGCAGAAGCAAATCATTGAAGATATGATTGTTGATAGACGACTCAATGGCAAGGAAGTAGACGCGAATGTGCTTATGCAGCTTGGCAAGTTGAGCGGCAAGGATTTTATGGGAATTGAGCAAATGGGCGAGTGATTGAAAGGGGATAATAATGGCAACGAGTTTTGATAAAATCATCAATTCTGGGTTAACTCTTGTTGATGATTATAAGCTTGTTAAATTACACAATCAGGATATCCAACGATTTAATGGATATGCCGATGGTTTTTTGATTGCCGCTATTCCTAATTTTATTGAATGTAGAAATGATTTAACATATGATGCTGATGCGCGTCAATTTAATGCCGATTTAAGCCAAATGGAAATATCTATTCTGGCTGATTTATGGGCACTTCAATGGTTTATTAGAGAGACACAAGTTAATACTGAAATTTCTCTAGGTATCAATATCAATGGCGGGGTTACTCGCCATAGTGAAGCGCAGAATCTAAAAGAAAAATCGGTACATATGGATAAGATGCGCGAGAAGGTGCGTCAAAAAATTACAGATTATCAATTACAAGATATTTCTGCATACAGTTTTTGAAGAGGCGTGTAGGAATAATGAAGACGGAAAAGCGGAAAAGAATTGATGGCATTTATAAGGTGCTGGCACTTTATGAAGACGCTATTGATGACAAGAATGTAGTTACATTTGCTGACTACTTGACATATGTAAAGAAGCTATCAATTATGTATGATGGATTTGACAATGAAGAATTTTATGGATTGCTCAATGGTTTATATAAGGCCGGGGAAAGCATTGAATTTGATAATGTTAAATCCATTGTATTCCATATGATTAGTATTATTGACAAGGGGTGATTGCCATTGGCTTTGCCTTTTTTTGAAAATGGGATTGCTGGTGGTGTTATCACTGGTAGTCCGAATGATGAATACAGGGATATGCTACAAGCATATGTAAATGAACAATGGGATAATACTACAGCATTACAAAATTTGCAAGAGCAGATTGAAATTGGAAGCGGCGAATATCAAGAAGTCGAAGCCATGATTGCTAATCTAATAGACCTGACTTCAACCGGCATGAAGAGTGGACAAGATTTTATTCGTGTTTTCTTTCGTGATTTTACTCACGAAATGATTAGAGGCAGATACTATAAATTTGATAACAATTATTGGATTGTCGATGATGTGTCATTACATGAGGGTGTTGCCCCATTGATGACACTAAGAAAATGCAACAATGCGCTTAGAATGATTGACCCATCTAATGGAGAAATTTTTGCAGCGCCATGTGTTGTCGATTATGATATGATTGCACCATCTGCCCAAGTTAGCAAATATGTAATTACACCAAATAACCATGCCAACATTATCGTTCAAGCAAATGCTGATACTATGAGATTATTTAAATTGAATACAAGATTCATTCTTGGTGGAAGGGTATTTAAGCTGCTCTCCTATCAGAATGCGCTTCTTGATGATTTGGATAATCAAGTTCCAACAATCATGTATCTTGATTTGTTTCTAGATGAAGTTCATGCCAATGATGATTTGGAGAACCGCATTGCCGATAATGGGGCAAGTGATATCTCTGAATTGCAGCAAGATGATTCTGATGGCATCTATTTGGTTCCAGCATTTGATAAAATTAAGCAATATGAAACCAAGCAATTCGCCATTGTATATAAGCAAGGCGGTAATATCTATGATATCCCAAATGACAAGGCTGAAATTACTGTTGGTGATTCAACGGCATTGAAGCTGACAAAAGTTGGAAATGATTGGGAATTGTATTGCAAACAAATGCGTCTGAATCCCATTGTTATGACGGTTGTTATTCCAGAATTTAATGTGACACAAGATATTGATATCAAGTGTGTTAATATGTTGGGAGGTTAATTTATGGGTTATAATAGTTTAGCGGCTTTGCCATATATTCCTTACAACATATTACAATCATTGGCTACCAATCCAAATGCCGAAGATATTTGGAAAATGATAGCGTATAATGATTATGATTGCTTGAGTAAGCCTAATCTAACTCTTGAAGAGAAATTGTCTTATGTATGGAAAACAGGAAGACAAGACGCATATTCTGTATTCTTTACAAATTTGATTGAGGATGCTATTGCAGAAAGCAAGTGTATTCTTAAGATATATGATTATTATATTCATGCTGATGGTATGTATAATAGTACAACTGTATACGCATTTGATTTTATTTATGGTGGTACTATGGCGCTAGTAGATTATAATGGCGTTCCTGTTAGCCGATGGGATTTATTTGTTCACAAGCTGATGGCATGCCTTAATGGGCAATTTGTTGGCGGCGTTGGTACATTGCAATTCTTTGGGCAACAGAGCCGATATGATTTGGGTCGTAGTGTCATTGGTAACAGCAAAACATTCACTGGCGGTCAGATTTTCATGTCTGTTATGGTTGGTGATGGTGGTGTGGATGATGGCTGCGGCGGTTGATTTTAAGGTACTTGAGAAAATTTATTTTCAATGGGATGAGCCAGTTGATTATCTAATCAATGATGACGTTCATTTATCAATATATCCAGTTATGGTCAAGGATAGCGAGTTATTCTTGGCATGCTATGATGTTATATCAATCGACAAAGACAATATTCCAGACCCGAAAATTATATCCATGCCATATTTAAATTTCATGGCCGATAATTTATTCAAAGAACAAATTTGTATAGATAAATTTGTTTCATTGTTAAGAATCTGTTTACATTGGGACAATGCCAGAATTACAGTAGATGAGAATGGATTTTACTACCTTGAAAATATGGATGGCAGTATTAGGATAGATGCAAAAAAATTCAATGAAATACGGCGTATTATCTTATATCAAAATATCATTGGATATGATGACGAATATATTAACCCAGAATTAAAGGCGGCAATGGCCGAGAGTGACGCGCTTAGAAATCGTGGGATTGAATTTCCATCAATGGAAAGAAAAATGGCGATTATATCTTCACATACCGGCATTACAAAAAAAGAGCAAATGGAAATGACTTACAGGGCGCACTCTTTGCTATTTAGGGAAGTGTCTGGTGAAGTTGATTTTCTTGCTTCTTGGCCGATATTCCTTTATGCTGGGGAAGCAAATAAACATGACCATTGGATTTACAAGAAAGCCAAGGGCAAGCTTGACGGTTATATTACCGGTGTCAATGAGTTTGCTGGAAAAATTGGTGCAAATCCAAATGCTATAAAGCAAACGTCTAGAGATAATGGGCTAGACAATATGTTTAACAATTTTAATAAATAGGAGGAAAACTAAATGGCTGAAATTTTTAAGTTTCTAGCTGGCCCTGCTCGTGTCCTTATTTTTAAGGGTTCCAATCTAATCGGCGTTGGCAAGTCTGCTACTGAGACTACTTTTAACACCTCTATTACTGCCGAAGAAATTCGTGCTGGCCAGGGCAATGCTCTACGCGGCAAGTATTTCCACGATGCTAATGTTGGTGTTAATATTACCTATGCTGATTTTGACCTATCTTATATGGCTCTTACTTCTGGTGCTGCCGTTGTCAATGGCGGCACTGCCGTTATGGAGGAGCAGTTAACTGCTGGTGTTGGTGGCGCTCTTGCTCTAACTCAAAACGCCGTCGCTGTTGAGGGCGCTGTCCTTGCTTGGTATCGCAAGCCAAGTGAAGAGAATTGGAATGTTGCCACTGTTACCGGTCAAAATACCGTTGTTCCTGTTGGCGCTACACAGAATGATGTTTATTGCGTTAAGTATTTCTATGTTGACGAGAATGCAAAGAGCATGGTTCTAACTGCTGACTATGTTCCTGCTGTTGTTCACCTTGTTCTTATTGCCGATGAATATGCCGGTATTTCCACTGACAATGTTGCTGGTGCTAATAAGTATGGTAAGTTGATTGTTGATATTCCTGCATTCCAGCTTGAGGGCGGTCAGGAACTATCTCTAACCTCTGGTTCTGCTTCTACCATTTCTCTAAATGGTAATGCTCTTGCTCTATCTCAGGATGATAGCTGCGAGGAATCTCTCATCTTTGGTACTATCACTGAACAGGTGTTTGGCGCTCAGTGGCAGAATGAGGTTCTTGCCATTGCCCCAGAAGATGGTCAAATTTCTCTCGGAACTGGCGCTACTGAGACTCTAGCTATGCGCGTTATCTTTAAGGGTCTAATGGCCGCTCAACGTAAGGCCAATGACAACTTTACTTTCCGCACTGTTACTGGCGCTGCACAGGTTAGCGCGGCTGGCGTTATTACTGGCGCGTCCGGCAATAGTGTTATTGGCATTACTCTAAAGAACGCTCCTAATGTTCCCGAGGCATATGCTTACGTAACCGCTGGTTAATAAATAATTTATAGGGAACAATATGATGATGTTTATTATTATATTGTTCCCTATTTTTTTAAAGAGGCAATATATGTGTGAATATTCTATGCAGAATGGCAAATGCAGTCTAACACGAAAGCAATGTGTTTGGATGTATTTTTGCTATAAAGATGGTGTATGGAAAGCATTGGCCGCTATGCCAAAAGATTGTAAGCAAAAGGAAATTTATGAAAAGACAGGCGGTGGAGCATAAGTGGAAGTAGCAGATAAGGTAAGTGAATTAGAGAATCGTGTAACAGCTCTTGAAGTATCGAAGCCGTATATGGAGAAAATTCTTGAAGAAGTTGTCACTAGCAACAAAGAATTAAGTAAGGCCATTGGCAGTTTGCAAAAATTTATTGGCGATATGAATGCAAAGATTGATAATCAAGGGCAAAAAATTGAAGATTTGAGCGCTCACATTGACAGCGTTGATAAGAAAATCAACATTGTTGAGGAAAAGGGCAAATTTGATATGATTGATTGGCTAAAGAAAAATTGGCCATGGATTCTTATTGTCCTTGGCTTTGGAGGACATTATGTTAGCCAATATGTAAAAATTTAATTATCGAGGTTAATGTTATTGAAAGATTCGTTTCGGCGGCTTTCGGATTTGTGATGGCAATAACATAAATTTTGCGGGGGTACTCCTACTCTCTCTGCTTATTATTGAAAGGAGATAACAAATGGCAAATAAGAAAATTCCATGTGGGGGGATTTGAAATCGGTGATGGATTAGAGCTAGATGGTATTACTCTAAAGTCCAATGGTGGCGACAATCTTATTTCGTATCCAAAAGAAAATGGTAATTATTATATACATGGCAGTGGTTTGTCTAGGGGCGATTTATGGGAGTTTAAAACACAAACCATAAGATTACAAACAACAGAAATAGGTAAAGGGACTTGGAGTTATGACAATGGTGGGATTGGCAATCTTAGAAACGACATTGTGAATCCAACCATAACTATTACTATTATGGATGTAAATGGCGCGATAACTGCCAATGCTGGACGATTTCAGACATCTATTTTTGCGAATCAAGTACCTTTTGACGGCACTGAAATTAATTATCTTTCGTTAGTAGCAATATATGAAGACATGCAACACAGGAAATTTGTACTTGTTAAGATTTATCCAGATGGTTCTTACGCTTATGAAGATTTTATAAAATAAATAAGAAAGGAAGTTAAAGTAAAATGAAGGAATTAAAGGATATGATTTATCATGATGATAACTATGATATTGATATTCGTAGCTATCTAACCGCCGCTGAAATTGAAGCGATTGCTAATGTGACTGTTGCATTGCCAAAGACATATGCTGTTCGTAGAGAGAATATTTATGCAATGCTTCTGCATTTTTGTGTTGATATTACTGACGAGCAGATTGAAGAAATTGGCATTGCTGCAATGACAAAGGCTGGTTTGATTGATACTGTAATTACCCATGTATTCAATTATGATGAAATTGATAAGGCGATTGCATATAAAGAGCAGCAAGACAATGCTATGCTAATTGCTAGACAGCTACAGGATATGGAAAAGAAGAATGTCAAAAAATCTAGTAAGAAATGAAGAGGAGTTATATAGACAAATAATGCCGCGAGTCAAAAAAGCGGTTGATTATGTTATGGAAAGAATTGAACAAGAGAATTACAAAGACATTGAAAAATTCTTATATTCAACATATCAACCGACTGTATATGACAGAACAAGAGGATTTGAATATGCTTGGAGTGCCGATGAAGCTAAACAGCATAGTCATACCGTTGAGGCAGAATTTGGCTATGACCCATCTGATATTGCTAGTGACCCTGATAATTTTATCCATGGTTCGCCATTGTCTGGTGATAGCCGAGCATATCTAGCTGATATCATTTATGATGGTGTGTGGGGCAGTTTGTTTGGTGATGGCCCATGGCAAAGAAAATCGAGGGCATTTGACCATCTTGTTGAAACTCTTGATAAATCAAAATTTGACCAATGGATGAAAGCTGGCATGAAGCAAGCTGGTTTATGGGTTGAATAAAAGGAAATAACAATGAAAGTAATTAAACAAATCTCTCTTGGGCTAGATTTATCAACAACATCAAGTGGATATTCTGTGTTTGAAGATGATAAATTGATTGCTTATGGTGTTATCAAGCCAAATGGAAAAGATTGGCGAGATAGAATTGCAGACGAGATGCCGAAAATTGATAATCTCATTGAACATTATAAACCAAATGTAATATATGTTGAAGATGTGCCATTAAAAGCTGGCAATTCTAAGATTCTTGTTATATTGGGAGCTGTTCAAGGAGCATTGATTTCAACGGCATCTTGTCATAATGTACCTATCCATTATATCCAACCTAGCCGCTGGCGTTCTCCATTGGGTTTATATGATGGCACTAGAGACGGCACTAAGAGAGCAGAATTAAAAAGAAAATCCGTGGAAATGGCTAATAAATTATTTGGCTTGAGTTTGCGGTGGGTATCACCATCTTCTAAAAAGAATGATGATGATATTTCTGATAGTGTCCTATTATGTTATAGTCAAGTAGGACATTTTAGTTAAAAATTCATATCTTAAAACGTTATGAAAATGCTTGACAAACATAAGATTATATGATACAATGTAGTCGCAAATAAAAGGAGGCTACGGATATGTTAGCATTATTTATTTTATCTTGTTGTTCTAGTGTTGATGGAACGCTTGCTTTTTGCGCCGCATTGATTGCTGGCTATTTTGATTGGTTGATTATTTGCGGCATTCTTGACGTATCTTCCGCTGGTGTTACCGCAAAAAATGGCAAACAATCATGGGTTGTATATAATCCGCCAAAAAGTGGCAATGAAGGTTATGAATCTGTTGATTGGAATTGCAATGGTAAAATTGATTATTGGGAAAAGTAATATAAAGTAATATCATATAATCTATGATTTGTCAAGAAATTATCTCATAGCAAAAGGAGAGTGAGATAGTGGCAAGTCATAGTAGTAATTTTAAAATCTTAGCGCAAGTTGAAGTTGATGCCAGTGGCATACAAGAACAACTTACTAAAGCATCACAGGGATTAAAAATTGGTGGCGCTGGTCAGGCTGGGCAGCAGCTTGGCTTAACATTCCAGCAAGCCAATATGATTATGCATAAATCGCTAGATATTATTGATTCTATGGTCGATGAAGTTTATACTCTTGATTCGGCTATGACTGAATTCAAAAAAGTTAGCGATTTGGATGGTAGCTCTCTTGATGCTTATATAGATAAATTATCAGAAATTGGTCAAACGGTTGGTAGAACAGGCGCAGAAATGACAGACGCGGCTACCATGTTCAGAAAGAACAGCTTTAATGACCAAGATTCCGCAAGACTAGCCAAAGTTGCCGTTATGTATCAGAATGTTAGCGATACTGCTATTTCTGCTGGTGACTCGGCTAGTTTTATTATATCTCAATTAAAAGCATTCGGCATGGAAGCAGAAGATGCCGAAGGAATTATTGATAGGGTCAATGAAACCGCAAACAATTTCTCTGTTGGCACTAATGACTTATCAAATGCTCTAGAGCTGTCTTCTGCTGGTATGGCAACATATAATAATACAATCGAACAAACTATTGGCTTAATAAAAAAACTAGGTCAAGTAAAAATCCCTTAACTGACTGGGAAACCCTTAGAGTATATTCTACTAAGCAAATTGAAGTAATGAAATTTGTGGCGCAGTTAGAAATTGCGGTATAGTAAAAAAGAATATAATTGGGCAATCAGCAGCTTTATTCCATAAGGTCAATGGAATGGAGTTCAACGACTAGTAAGTCCTGTTCGTTACAGGCATAACACCGAGTGGTGTGAAATGGGGATGAAAAAGATATAGTCTAATCTTATACGAAAGTGTGAGGAATTTTGGGAATAAGAAAAACACAAAAAGAAATAGAAAATTTCTTTAAATCAAAAGGGTATATATTATTAGATGTATACAAAAATAATTCTGTAAAAATGTTATGTGAAAAAGATGGGTACTATTATGGAATTTCATATGGAAATTTACAATTTGGGAAAACACCATCTCTTTGGGGAGTAAACAATATTGCTAATTTAGAGCATAACATAAACGTATATTTGTCAAAAAGAAATTCTTCTTCTAAATTCGTTTCATATGAAATTGTTAAGAAAAGCAAAAGAACAAGAATTCTGGTTCATATGATTTGTTCCTGCGGGAATGAATTTGCTAAAACTCTTGATGATTTGGTATATAATAAATATCCGACTTGTTTTAACTGTTCCGTTGTAGGAAGAGGAAGAGAACATAGGAAGTCAGATAAAAATAGAAAAGCAATTATTGATGCGGGGTTAGAAATTTTGACTGATTCAAGTTCGATTAGAGATACCGATTGGATAGAAGTAAAAGACAATGACGGTTACATCGGGTTTGTACAACCGAACAAAATCAAACACAAGGGTAATGGCATTAGCAGATTTGATATTCGCATAAATAAGAAGCATTATATAGAAAATGTAAACCATTGGGCGGAATTGCAAGGAATCGATGTCGAATGCATTGGATTTTCTGACAAAGATTATACGAAACAGGCAATAACTTGCAAATGCGGATGTGGGAACATTTTTGATACATCTATTGCCTCTTTTCAAAACGGAAAAATAAGATGCGAGCAGTGTTCTAAAAGTATATCTGGATATGAATATTCTTTCAAAAAATATCTTGATAGGAATGGAATCCGATATATTTATCAATATTCTTTGAATCAATGCAGAGATGTCTTGCCGCTTCCTTTTGATTTTTATTTGAGCGAACTTAATGTTTTAGTAGAAATAGACGGTCAAGGTCATTATCGCCCTTGCAATTTTAATCATATTTCTATTGAGAAAGCCATGTTGTCTTTTAACATTACAAAGAAACACGATGATATAAAAACGAATTTTTGCAAAGAAAACAGAATAAAATTGATAAGAATTCCATATACCATGTTTGATAATGGGGCATGGATTGATTATTTCCAAAATTCATTAAGGAGTAACGAACCTTAATTTAATATTGTGTAGTAACTGCTGGAACAGAAATCATGGTTGGGCGTTCAAGCCAGGTAGCCAGGGGCCTAAATACGATTGCAGCAAACCTTGTTGCCAATAAAGACAAATTAGCAGAATATGGCGTAGAAGTTGAGAAGTCGAATGGTGAATTAAATTCGACTTTTGATATTTTAAAGCAATTAAAACCAGCTTGGGATAGGCTTGGTGATGCAGAGCGAGTAGAATTAGGCCAAACTCTTGCTGGTAAGAACCAATATCGTGTTTTGGCTGCTGTAATGCAGAACTTCCAAACTGCATTGGATGCAAGCGCAACGGCAATGGATTCCATGGGCAGTGCTGCAAGAGAAAATGAGCGCTATATGGAATCTTTGGAAGCCAAGACAAATCAGGTCAAGGCAACATTCCAAGATTTTGCAAATAATGTCGTAAGCAAAGATTTAATTGCTGGTGCATTGAATGGTGTAAGAGATGCACTCGACAATATCAACAATCCATTAGGCATATTTGTCACTCGATGGGGTTTGGTTGCTGGCGTTCTTGGCGGCGTTGGCGTAATTATTGCTCAAGTAGTTGGCAATTTGGCCACAATGAGCACAGTATTAGCCGCCGCTGGTGGAGTTGGTGCTACAATATTCAGCACATTGTCTGCATATGCTATTCCTGTTGCCGCCGGCATTGGCTTGGTTGTCGCTGCAATCCTTGGCATCAAAGAGGCGGCGGTGCAATCAGCACCTGACGTTGATACGTTAACGCAGAAAATTCTCGATGAAAATGAACAATTAACGAATAACCAAAAAGCGATTGGCGATTTAAATAAGCTGGATTTTGCTGATAAATCTGGAAACATTCAGCTAGAGATTGAAACTCTGAGAGCTGAAAATGATGTTATCAGAGAAAATATGCGTCTTAACCAGCAGAGGCTTGATACCGGTGAAGTCTCTGTTAGAACTGGAAAACAGTGGGCTTTTCATGCCGATGCTTATACTGGGGCTGATGATACTGTTCACCTCGCCGGTTCTGTTGCCGAAGCAAAGTCGTTGATAAATGATTTGTATGATACCGCCGAACAAAGGGCATCTGCATATCAGAATATGACCGAGGTATTCACAACAGAAACACAATCCAGAATTGATGCTAACAACCGTTTTATTGAAGCAATGCAAAACACCATGTATGGTTTGCAGGACGAAGAAGGATTCATTAAAATGAATTCTGAAGAAATCTCCAAAAATGCGGAAGCATATAGGAGTTTGCGTGAAAACGGTATTGAATTGAATGATAGCCAAAAAGCTCTGCTAGAAACATGGGATGCTTATAACAATAAAACAAAACAAGCAGCTAAAAACAATGATAGAGTAGAGGGTTCCCAAAACAAAGTTGCAAAGCAAGCGGAAGATTGCGCCGATTCTCTTGAATCACTCAACCAAAATATGGGAATTAGTGATGAATTCGCTGGCGAATTGAAAGCAACATATCCAGAATTAGCAGACGCAATACATGGAGCTGCTGGCGCATATCAAATTAATGCGAATGAGTTGCTAAATTTGGCATCTTCTAGTGGCATGAGCATTGATGCTATTCAAGGGCTTATTAACACATTGCTTGCTGCTAGTGGCACTGGACTAGATACAAGTGCAGCGCAAGGTTCTCTCGAGGCGTTAATGCAGCTTGCATATGCTACAGCTCAAGCCGTTGCTGCTGCTCTTGGTATGGGAAGCGCAATTGGTGGCTCTGGCCCGGATTATCACGCCCCGACCGTAGCAAAAGGCGGCGGTGGCGGTGGTGGCGGGGGAGGAGGCGGCGGTGGAAAACAGAAAGACCCCGCTGATGAAGCCCGCAAGAAGCGTCAATCTGAAATGCAACAAATTATGGATTATTACAAATATGTTGCAGATGAGGCATTGGATAAAATTGATGAGCAGATGGATGCCATCAATGATAAATATGATAAAGAAATTGAAGCGCTTGAAGAAAGCAATGACGAACTTGAAAAGCAGCTAGACCTTGAAGAGAAATTAAAGGCGCTTGAAGAGGCCAGAGGCAAAAAGCAGCTTGTATTCAAGGATGGTAGATTCCAATATGCAGAAGATGTCGATGCAATTTCTGAGGCGCAAAGAGAGTTAAACGAATATAACCGTGAACAAGCTCTTGAAAACCGCAAGAAAGCCATTGAAGAGCAAAGAGCATTAGAGCTGAAATCTCTTGAGGATGAAAAGAAATATTGGGAAGATTACAAAGATGGTCTATCCGATATTACTAAAGCATATGACCTTGAACAAGGAAAGCTATTAGCCAAACAAAGAGACGGTGTTGATTTTGAGAATCAGAATTGGCAAACAAGATTGGCTAATTTGTCTAATTTCAAAAACGAATATGTCAAGTTACAAAAAGAGATTGAAGCCGCAAGCCAAGCTGTTGCTAGTTCTGGCGGTGGCGGAGGCGGCGGTGGCTCGTATGCTGCGCAAGATGAATATACTCAGAAAGTCGTCTCTAGCGTCAAGCAATATGGTATTGGTAGAGCAAATGTTGCACACGCTCACGCTGGTGGTACATTAAATGCTCCTGGCGGCTTATCTCTTGTTGGCGAACATGGCGCAGAAATGCGTGTATTAAATAAACATGATGGCATTTTGCCAGCAGAAATTACAAGAAATCTATGGCAATGGGGCGCAATGCGGCCAGTTGACTTTGCTAACCAAACAGGCATGAGCACAATTAATATAGGTAATATTGAATTGCCTAGTGTAACAAATGCCAATGAATTTGTTTCTGGATTGAAGAATCTAGCAATGCAAAGAGCTTATAAGAGAGCATAGTAATATATGCTCTCTTATGATAATTTTAAGAAAGGAGGATGATATATGGCATTAACAAGACCGACTCTATTGAATACTACTCCATTTGATGCAACAAAAGAGCATGTATTTAATTTCCAATCAAGCGGTGGCAGCACGAATATTGTTGCCAATAAATTGACTATTAAACGCAATGACACATTGGCTACTGTATATGACCAACAGCAAACCACATTTGCATATCAGCATATATTGCCAGCAAATACATTGTCAAATGGTGTTGTATATCAAGCGACCATTATTACTATTGGCGCTGATGGTAGTCAATCAGTTGCTAGTGTTCCAATTATCTTCTATTGTTTAGTAACGCCGACATTTGAATTTACTAATATTCCAAGCGGCGGCTTACTTACTGGTAATAGCTATAATTTTGAGTTAACATATAACCAAGTAAATGGAGAACAATTAAATAGTGTCATATTTAATTTGTATAGTTCTTCTGGCGCATTGCTATCTACGTCTGGCACGTTGAGTAATTTTGATACTATCCCGGCCCTTGTGTCTTATCTATTCTCTGGTTTTGAAAACAATACTGAATATTATATTGAAGCTGTTGGTCAGACTGTAAGAGGAATGTCTTTATCTACCAGCAGAAGAGGGCTGATTGTCAACTATCAAGGCGATGTAACATATTCGGATTTGATTTTAACCAATAACTGCAATGAGGGCTATATTGCAATTCAATCCATTGTCATCGCAATTTCTGGTATATCTAATCCATCGCCTCCAATTTATATTAATAATAGCGCCGTTGATTTGACACGGCGTGGTTCATGGGTCGAATTTAACGAGGGATATTCTGTTAGTGATAATTTTACAGTGAAATTATGGGGCAGAAATTTTATTTCAGATAATGAAATTTTTAGAATGTCAACTGTTAGCGGAGACATTATTTCTTTGAGATACGTTACAGATGATGGATTGGCTCATCTTGAACTTATGGCTAGAAATAGACAAATTGCATATGTTACAAGTAGCCAGGAGGTAAACATTCCAGCTAATAGCGATAATATATATATCATGCTCAGAAGGATTGACAATCTATACCAAATTGATTTTGTAAATAAGGGAGGGGTTAGTGCATGATTGGTTTACTAGGATATAATTTCTTTGGAGATGGGGATGCACTAAATCCCTCTCCTACTAATATCAATGGGCTAGAATCAACAAGGATGGAAAATGGTATATTTGACCATTATACATTAACAAAAGATACACAAGATGATAGCCAGACTCCTGCTACTCAATGGCTTGCCGATATGATTATTAATGCCGGATTTAATGGAACATTGTCTGGCGGCACATTACAAGATGTTGCTGGAAAAATTACTGGATATAAAGTCAAGCGCCGCAAGCTAGGCGATTTTGACTGGATTACTTTGGCAGAAGAGCAAGTAATAGATGCTGGCCAGTTAACGTTTACACTAACAGACCATTTAGCGGCATCTCTTACTGAATATGAGTATGCATTTGTTCCAATGATTGGCGATACTGAGGGTGGCTATATTGTAAAGTCGATTATGTCTAAATTTAATGGCGTATTTTTGGCAGATAATGATAACTCATTTAAGTTTGATGCAGAAGTTCAATATGGAAACACACAAACTGTACAGCGCGTAGGCGTATATGAACCATTTGGCAAAAGGCATCCAGTAATTGTTAGCAACGGCAATCTTTCTTATGAAACTGGCAGTGTTAGCGGATTGGTGTTGAATGAGAATTATCAATCTGGCGAATTATTGGATAGAAAAGCCATTTTGGCTCAGAGACAATTATTGCTTGACTTCCTTAGTAATCGTCGCCCAAAAATTTTGAAGGACTGGAATGGTCAATGCTGGCTTATGATGGTAACACAAAATCCGTCTGTGGAATACATGCAGGGAACCGGCATGGGATTGGCTAATGTATCGGTTGGTTGGACAGAAGTTGGCGATTGTAATGATAAACAAGACCTATATTCTAATGGCTTAATTCCAACGGCTGATTAATCGAGGTGATTAGTATGGTAAATATTACTCAAAACGATTATGATGTTATAAGGCAACCTTTCCAAACAAGGTATTTAAAGCTCGATGTTCTTGATTTTGAGTTTCGTGTTGTAGATGAAATATCCGGTTATTGTACTGATTCCACTTTTAACATTGATGCAAATAGTGATTTAAGAAGGTCTTGTAACGTTTCTCTTGTTGTATATGGTGCTAATGCAAAAAAGCTAAATATTGATAACACATCTGAGATATTTTTGGATAAATATATCCAACCATATGTCGGCATTGAGAATTTTAGAACTGGCGAAATTCAATGGTATAATCAAGGAATTTATTTAATAAATCGCCCAACATGGGATTGGGACGCGCAAACAAATACATTGAAATTTGATGGCATGGATTTGATGTCAAAATTGACTGGCGCTAGAAATGGCCAATTAGAGGGCATCCCTACTGTAATCAAAGCTGGCGAGAATGTAAGACAAGCAATGATTGGCGCGTTGGCCCTTGGTGGATTTAATAGATATATTATTTCTGAATGCCAAAATACAGATGGGGCCATCCAACCGGTTCCGAATGATATTACTATCAATCAAGGCGGCACTATATATAATATTTTATCAGAGTTAAGAAATATTTTGCCATCGTATCAAATTTATTTTGATGTTAATGGCGTGTTCCATTATGAACCAATCCCAAGCGGCGCTAATGAGCAGATTATTCTTGATGATAATATGCTCAATGATATATTGACAAGCGAATCAGTCAATACTGATTTTACAACCGTCAAAAATTATATTGAGGTATATGGTAGGTCACATGACGTATCATATTATTCTAGTACCTTTGAGAATAGTAATGGGGCTATTAAGCTAACATTGGCCGAATTGGAAGAATATGCCGCTAATACACTGATTGGTTTTACAACAACGACTGCTGTAAATGGGAATATTACAATCAATGTTAACAATCTTGGGGATAGAAATCTAGTTGATTCAAGCGGCAATATTGTTACATCTCTTGAAAATGGCGTATATTATGTTGCTTCTTATCAACAAAATAATACATGGCTATTTTTAGGGCATCAACAGGCAAGAGGCATAGCATATGATAATAACCCACAATCGCCATTCTATGTAGATGGCCCTGTTGGAAGAATCAGATATGTATGCTATGGTGGTGATTATGATAACATCCAATCGGATGAATTAGCACAGCAAAGAGCTGAATATGAGCTATATCTAAGAGCTAGATTGCAAGACTCTATCAGCTTATATATTATTCCAATTCCTTGGCTTGATGTAAATATGCTGATTAGGCATATAGCTAAAGACGATACAGAAGCAAAGGAATATATGATTCAGCACATATCTTATTCAATGGGTGTTGGAAACACAATGACGATAACGGCGAATCAATATTATCCATTGTATAACAATATCATTGATAGTGGTGGGAGTAATAGAGGTAATGGATAAATTATTTATTATATTTTGACATACTAAATTTCGATTCCATGCTAGATAAATCTATTGTATACTAAATTAGGAAAGGGAAATAAATTTATATGGCAGATAAACAAAATATTACAGCACAAGATGCGACATTAGTAGCACAATATCAAATGGCTATGCTTGCAGGAGATATTCAAAGAGCCAATGCCATTCTTGTTACTATACCAAATTATGCTCAAAAAATTATTAATGCCGATTTTCTCAATGGCCTAATAGATGATATTGGAAATCTACAGAAAACTATTAGAGAAGCATATAACCCAAGCATTACCGTATCCCCTTTTGCTCCAACAACTCCACAAATAAATGATTATTGGTGGGAGGTAATTTGATGAGCGTTCTAGGCAAATTTATTTTAGGAACGGATAAGCTTGGTGGAGCATTTTTTAAGACAAAAAAATGGCAAGACATTCAAATTAATGATAGGACTGCATGGGAAAATATTAAGAGAATGTGGAATGCAGGAAATTATAGCCAAGCTATCGCTGCTTTACAAGCGACATCTCTTCAATATAAATGGAACGATGCTATACATATAAATCAGTTATTTGCAAGCATTGATGCTGTTCGAGAAGAGTCTAAGGAAAGCAGATTTAAAGATATGGCTCCTATAACTTCTGATTCTGCCCCTGTTAACCCGTCTGTTAATAGAATTTGGTTTGATATTGTCTGATGGAGGGAAATTAAATGGCAGAGAAAAATATTGAAATGAAACAATGGAATGGCACTTCATGGGATTTCCTATATCCTACTACATTATGGGCCAACATAAAGAATATAGCAATTACGGCGGCGCAAATTCCACAACATTCTGGAAACAAACTTATTGATGGAACTGTTACATTAGCTAAGCTTGCACAAGAAGTAAAAAATTATTTTGCAAGAAAGAATCTATATGGAACTAGCAATCCACCTACACTAGAAGATGGACAGGCATATTTCCAATATTGAGGTAAATTATGGGCAATATTTTTATTGGGGCTAATGGAAATAAGAAAATTAAAAATGCGTGGATTGGCACGTCTCAAGGAAGTAAGAAAGTAAAAGCAATTTGGATTGGAACCCCACAAGGCAATAGGAAAATTTGGACTTCTGCATTTGCGTTTACATATACTGGCGAATATGAAGTAACAGGAAGTTTGGATGGTGATTTTTGTATAACCTTCCTTTCATCTGGTTTGCTAACTATTACAAGTCTTGGTAAAGCAGAGGTTGGCGTTGACTTATTCTGCGTTGCCGGTGGATATGCCGGAAGCAAGGCTCAATATTATGGGTGGGTAGTAAGCTCCACAGAACAGTACTACCACGGGCAGGGTGGCCATGGCGGCGCTGGCGGTGCTTGCGTCACAGAGAAAGGCAAAACTGTGACGGAGACTACATATCAGGTTGCAGTTGGCGATGCTGGTGGAAATGTTAGTTCCTTTGGCTCGCTTGCTTCTGCTACTGGCGCTGGGGCTAGTGGTGGAAAAGGTGGTGACGAGGATATGGATAATAAAGCAGCGACCGCTGGCTCTGACGGTACATACGCATTTGGCGAGAGTAATTTTGTGACATTCTACCCTGTTGGAACAAAGTTCGGTGCTGGTGGTGGTGGAGGACATGGTTGGTACAACTATACGGACTTCCCGGCAAAAGTTGGCGGCACGTCAGGTGGCGGTGCTGGTGGAACTGGTGGTACAAACCCAACTGTTCCTACGACAGCCGGTGGAAATGCCACCATCCCGGGTTCTGGTGGCGGTGGAGGCGCTGCTCCAGGTGGCGTTATCAATAATCAAGAGGCTGCTGAGCTTTGCAGGGATGGCGGCGCTGGCATGAATGGCGTTGTCATGTTGCGCAACAAGCGTTAATGAGGTGATTTTTATGAGTAATAGTTCTCTTGTTGTATGTACAAATATTAGTCCTAACAAAGATGTAAATAGAAGTCATAAAATTGATACTATCACACCGCACTGCGTTGTTGGGCAAGTAACGGCTGAAAGACTTGGCGAGATTTTTGCAAATCCAAACAAATATGCTTCTAGCAATTATGGCGTTGACAAGAATGGCAGGATTGGCCTATATGTAGAAGAAAAAGATTGTTCTTGGTGCTCTTCTAATAGAGATAATGATAATCGTGCCATAACAATCGAAGTTGCTAGTGATGTAACGCACCCTTACGCGATTACCGATGCTGCTTACGAAGGGCTTATCAAACTGATGGTAGATATTTGTCAGCGCCATGGCAAAAAGAAATTACTTTGGTTTGGCGATAAGGAAAAGACACTTACATATAGCCCAAAAGTGGATGAAATGAAAATGACAGTGCATAGATGGTTTGCGCAAAAAAGTTGCCCTGGCGACTATATTTATGCGCGTCTTCCAGCTATTGCAAATGAAGTAACTCGCAGACTGAATGGAGGTTCTGTCTCTGTGACAATAGATACTAATAATTATCCAATGATTCAGAAAGGCTCTAAGAATCGTGAATATGTTCTAAGGCTACAGAATAGACTTCTTGAGCTTGGTTATAATCTTGGCCCCGATGGCGCTGATGGCGATTTTGGGAATGCCACTAAGAGAGAGGTTATTAAATTCCAAAGAGCCAAGTATCTTGAAACTGATGGTGTAGTTGGCCCTGCTACTTGGGCAGCTCTATTTGCTGATGTTCAGAAAGCAGAAGATACCAAGCCAGTTACTGAACAACAAAAAGAAAATTATGCTTCTTATCCAATGATTAGAAAGGGGAGCAAGGGTGAGTATGTTAAGAAGCTACAAACTCGCCTAATTGAGCTAAATTATCTAGCCGCTGGTGAAGCAGATGGCGATTTTGGTAACAAGACTTTTAATGCTCTTGCCGAATTCCAAAAGAAGAACGGCATTGAAGTAGATGGTGTTACTGGCCCCCAGACTTGGGGAAAGCTATATGATGCCAATGCCGTCAAAGGCAATGGATATCAAGAAACGCCTAGCCATACTCCATCTGTTACATATGCAAATTCTAATGCCGCTGTTAAGAAGTTAATTGAAATTGCAAGAGCAGAGATTGGTTATCTTGAAAAGGCAAGTAATTATAATCTTGATGACAAGACTGCCAATGCTGGTTCTAATAACTGGAACAAATATGCAAGGGACATTGATACCAAGTGGCCTAACTTCTATAATGGCAAGAAAAACGGCTACTGGTGGTGCGACTGCTTTGCTGACTGGTGTTTTCTACAGGCATTCGGTTATGAAATGGCATTGAAGCTGCTATGCGCCCCAGAGCATTCTGCTGGCGCTGGCTGTGTATATTCTGCTAATTATTTTAGAGCAAAGGGACAATTCCATAGAAGCAATCCTCAACCTGGCGACCAAGTTCTATTTGGCACATATGGCAGCGAAGGACACATTGGTATTGTCGTTGATGTTGATGACCGATATGTATATACTGTAGAGGGCAATACCTCTGATAACGGCGGTGTTGTTGCTAATGGTGGCGGTGTATTCAATAAGAAATATCCGCTTAATAGCGCATATATTAGCGGCTATGGCAGACCTGATTGGAGTCTAGTTGTTGATACTAGTAAGCCAGTTAAAGAGCCTGTTAAGAAAGAAGAGCCGAAACCTACCCCTGTTGTTACACCTGTTGAAAGAGATGTTAATTACGTTGTAAGAGTAACAAGCAATATTCCAAAATATAATGCCGCTAATGGCGTTGTTAATGGCCAAGTTCCTCGTGGCGCTTATACAATTATTAAGGAAAAAGATGGCTATGGTTATCTGAAATCAAGAGTTGGTTGGATTAACCTGTCTCATACAACTAAGATTTAATCATGGAATTTTCTAAGAAGATATTAGTAGTGGCGGCAATTATCAATATTGCCGTCATTACATTCTCATGTATTATGATGTGGCGCACATTGGATTTAACGCCGCTGGCATATTTGATTCCGGCAGTAGCCGCAGAGGTGGCAACTGGAACTGGATTTTATTATAATAAAGCAAAGACAGAAAATCGCATTAAATTGATGCAAAAGAACGATATAACACTTGAAAATCAGGATTTTAGAGAATATTAAGGAGGATAATTATGGAATATTATCACAATATCATTATGATTCTGGCCGGTCTTATCGTTATTGGTTTTGTTGTTTACCAGCTATATCTAAAGTTCAAGCCATTCCTTGTTAATGGCAAGTGGTACATTCCTATGCTAAAGACCATTGAATATATGGCCGAAGCAGAGGCGAAATTTGATAATGGTGCAGACAGAAAGATTTGGGTAATGGACACTCTAAAAGATGCCATGACTAGACTAAATATTGAAGTCAATTATGATGCTGTTGGCAATATGATTGATGCTATTTGTGCTCTATCCAAGGTGCTAAATAACAAAAAGTAAATAATAAAACGCAGACTAGCCCACTAATCAAAGTGGGCTAGAAATTTATAGAGGTGAATAATTTGGATTCAAGACAAGAAATTTTAGATGCTATCCAAATTTTAATAGATGGAGCCATGAATAATGTTACACAAATTCAGAATGGCACTTGTACTGGTGTTGCTTTGAAAACGTGTACGATGCTTATTAATGGTAGAGAGTTGGATAATATTCAATTCTATGGCAATGCACCAATTATTAATAAACAATACAGGGTATTTGTCCCAAATGGAAATATGAATATAGCATTTATTATTACTGGCGTGTCAAATTACGACAATAAAGGGGCAGATAGTAACGGTAAATCTAGTACACAATTAAACCCTTACCCAATTGGTTCTTATTATTGGTCTAGCGTTTCAACAAACCCAAAGGATTTATTTGGGGGAGAATGGGAACAAATTAAAGACAAATTTGTTTTAGCCGCTGGAAGCACCTATAGCGCGGGGAAAACTGGCGGAGAGGCAACACATACGTTGACGACAAATGAGATGCCAAGTCATGCACATGGATTGTTTAGACAACAGTGGTACTCTGGCGAAGCAAAAGTGAACACAAGCATCTTATCGTGGGAAAGCAACACGGAAAATGGCGCGGCATCGGACGGTGTGCAATCCTCAACCGATAAAGCAGGTGGTGGAGCGGCGCATAACAATATGCCACCATATATTGTTGCATATTGTTGGCATAGAATTGGTTGATTAAATAATTTAGAAAGGGATATTATTAATGGCCTATCAAAAACATAATTTTATAGATGGCGCAATCTTATTTGCAAGACAACTAAACGAGATGGAAAACGGCATTTCAAATAATGACAATCAAAATGCGGTCAATACGCAAAATATCAATATACAAAAAGAACGCATTGATGGCATCATCGCACTTCCTAGCGGTTCCACTACTGGCGATGCAGAATTGGCAGATATCCGCATTGGGGCTAACGGCAGAACATATCCTACAGCCGGTGATGCTGTTAGAGGGCAATATAATGAGTTGAATGGAGAGGTAGAACCTCTAGTTGTAGAAGTAGAGACGGCAAAAACAGACATTGCAAAGCTTGGAAACAATATGGAGGAAGCTCCTAAAATGCAGATTGGGGCGTTGAGAACTGACACAACCAATAAAATGGCGCTGTATGTATATCTACGAAACCGCCTTATAAGCGATGTCTTCCGCGTAAAAGTTGGAGACGAGATAAAAATGATAGATGCGGATTACCAGTACCGCGTGATGGTTTTTGATGATAATATGCAGTTTTTAAACCTTTTTGGGTGGAATGATATCAACTCCCCTTATGGTTTTGGTAGGGAGCGAAACATCCGCATCGTCGTCAAACGCAAGGATGATGCGGATGTTTCGGAAGACGTAACGTTTGACGACCTTTTTGAATCTACGGTGGACTTTACACGACCTGTCACGCAACTTGCTAAAAAAAATGAGATTTTAGAAGAGGCGATTGCAGAGAACTGTGCGTGGAGCTGGTGGAGCTACCCGCAGATAATTAAACATCCGTGGAGAGATGGGGTATGTTTTGGTTACGTCAACAGTGCTGGAAAGGCTGGTGTCGCTCATGCCAACTGGACAACAAAGCAAACTAACAGGACGGAATTGCTTACACTTGATATTGACGACCATTGTGGGATGGCGATATTTCAAAATCCATACAACAATCGTTTTTATGCGTTTGGAGTCAAACATGGTAATGATGACCTAGTGCATATTTTTATGTCGGATTCCCGTAGCAATTATGATGATTTCCGTGAAGGGTACACCGTCAAATTCCCTGGAACTACGACTTATGCCCAAATTTTTTGGGATAGTATAAAGAATAGAATGCTTCTCATTACCCGCGTTAATGTGAATGACTGGTATGGATGTTATAGCACGACCGAGAATGGCAGAGCCGGTGAATGGGGTACACCATTTAAAATTATTGGCTCGACGATGCAGTATTACTGCATGACGCGCCCGGTGACAGATGACGCCGACCTTCTGCGCCTGACGATGTATAGCAATCCTAACCTTAATAGCACCGATACTCGCATTCGCATGGGATTCCTCCGAATGAGCACTGGTGAGATTTTCCAAGCGGATGCGAAAACTAAGCTTGGCGACACTAGTACTGGTGTAGAATACAATAAGTTTGATATCATTGTTGATATTCCAAACTACTCGGCAACTGGCAAAACCCGTCAGCGTTTGCTTGATGTCGCCATTACGGCGAAAGGCACCAAAATGATATGTTTTGCTCGATTTAGCAACTATTCGGATGGCAAATACTACGTTTATGCGGATGGGAACGAGTATGAGATTTCTACATCTGGGGAGGCGTTTTATCGTCCATCCATATACCTTGGGGGGATGATATTTGACCCTCGTGATTCAAGATTTGTGTATTTGAGTAGGCGCAACGAGTACAAAGTGGATGTAATTGAACGCTGGGCCATCAATCCTGCTGCGCTTGTGGAGACGCTTGAGTATGACAATCATAACCAAACGGCTGCTAGTGGTTATCAGTACCGCGCTGTTCGCCCAATTGTGGACAGCACTGGAACATTTATCTCTTATCAGGTCGGACGCTCAAATGTCACATCATTTACGGAGTACAACTACGATGCCGTGGTTAAGCGAGTTAGCGAGTGAAATGATGTTTCACATTTTTTTGAACAATGAGAACAATGAAAGGAAATGATTTATTATGGGAGCTGTACAAAACCTTATTAAAAAAGTAAATGGCGGCAATTTTTATCTTGACAATGAAACTGTTAAAATGGACAAAGACAAGGTTCTATATGTTGCTAAAGATTTGAAAGGCAATCTGACAGACGAAGCAGTCAAGAGAGAATATGCCCCTCTTGAAGATGCTCATTTGACTGGCACTACAACTGCCCAAACCGTGGTTGTAGAAGAAGAAATTGACTGTGCCTCTCTATCTGCTTCCACTCATATTGTTTGTAATGGTATTGATATTCTAAAAGAAATCCAGAATCTACAAACAGCAGTTCGTGAATTACAGGCGATTAAAACCAAATAAGGAGATGATTTAATATGATTAAATCTCCCGATGGCGGCTTTATTGTCGGTGATGGGCTGGAAGTAAATGGAAATACAATTTCTGCTGTTCAACAAGCAGGACAAGGCGGCGGATATAATGATATCGTCCTAATTCATATGTATAATGTATATGGAAACGATGATGTCATTGGCATGCAAGCCTCTATGAATGTTGAACAACTAACGCCATATATCAAGAAAAACAAATTGATTATAGGACATAATTCCGATAATCATACTATGACTCCTCTCTTTATTTATGATTATGACACAAACGATGATAAAAAGATTACTGCCATTTATTGGTATCAGCAAGATGTTGTATATAATAAAATGTTAATGTATAAACAGACTGATACCGAAATCGTTGAATTCCAATCTAACGGTCATTAAATTTTTACCCCTATGTATTTTAATTGGTACATAGGGGTATTTTTTTATTTTGTTAACAAATTGTAAATTTTACTCTTGTTCTTTTTCAATCTGATTGATTTTCTTAATTACGTCTTCTTTGAATGTTACATATTCCAAATCGCTATATTCTGCTTCTCTTTGAATTAGGAGATATACTTCTTGTGCTGTCTCCCACACTTTTTGAAGATAGCTTCTATAGAAATCATTCATAATTATTTACCAGACGAGCCAAACCCGCCTTGACCTCTATTTGTATCATCGAGTTCGTCCACTTCTAGAAGACTTGTTTCAAGAACAGGAACAATCATAAACTGTGCAATTCTATCTCCTAGAAAAACATGCTGCTCTTTGTCGCTGTCATTATGAAGAGCGACAATCCATTCACCACGATAATCCGCATCAATAACGCCTACACAATTCGCTGGTCTCATGCCGCTATTTGTTGCCAATCCGCTTCTTGCATATACTAAAGCGCAATATCCAGTTGGAATTGCCGTTGAGAATCCAGTAGCAACCTTTCTTGTTGAATGAGGAGGAATACAAACACATCCATCAAGATAATCAGGGTAATTATTCACATATGCATAGATGTCAAAACAAGCATCTGTTGGATGCGCCTTTCTTGGAATGATTGCATCATCATGTAGTTTCTTAATCAATACATTCATTTAATTTGTCTCCTTCTTATATTTACCGCACGGATAAAATTCAGTGCATATACCATTACGATATTCACACAAAGGAACTAGTACGTCCTTAAATTCTGGACATTGCTTTAGAATCTCATTGACAATCATTTGCATTACTCTATGCGTTTCTGGACTTGCTTGATTGCATAGCCGCTTATGGCACATCTGTACAAGCTCCATTGCATTGATTGACATAATGTGACTTACAACTTCATCTTGTCTAGCGGCATTGCGGTTATATTCTTTCTGTCTATCATTGCGTTGAGATTGTACATAATGATTCACGCCAATATGATGTCTTACGAAATGCACACTAACCCAGTAGGGAATTTCCATACGAATGCCAAACCATAGTTCTCTTAATGGGCTATGCTCTGCTAGAATGAGCTTATGTTTCCATTCATCTGTTGGGGCCGTAATTGATTTCTTTCCAACTGTATTCAATGTGCAAGTCTTACACCATTGCCAATCAGCTTCTGTTGGATATTTTAGCAGCTCAATCTTCATCTTCTTGCCAAATCTCCATTTCCTTAATTTGTTCATCTACCTGTCTTTCAAAGCTAGGCCAATATACTGGTTCACAATAAATATCAATGAAATCGCCCTTGTCGTGATTTACAAGACACTGTGCATGAACTTCTAGCACATGGTATTCATCTGCCATATTCGTATCATTTCCAAGGTCTACATAATCTCCTTCTCTTGGAATCCAATCAGATTCAACTGTTAGCAGATGGAATTCATTCGGCTTTCCTGCATTTTCAAAAAATCTTAGTTCCATTTGTTTACCTCCATAAATTATATAGCCAAATCATCTCTGACTTGGCTATATAATATCATAGATTTATTTATTTGTCAAGAGTTTTTCTTGGATAATAAATTTTTTGATTGCTTGAACCGCGCCACTTAAGTGATACATCTCTTAATGATTCATCATATTGCCCGTCAATAAATACATCGGCTTTTGATAATAGCTCCTGTTGTAAATTGGTTCCATGCTCTTGAATCCATTTGTATGTAAATCCAGACCATAAGAACACTGTCTTGCCAATCGAATGGGTGTAATCACATAGCAGAATCAAATCCTCTAGCCCTTCATTAGACTGGCACAATGGGTCTCCACCAAGAAGAGATAAGCCACTAATATATGATTTGCTTAATTCTTTGCTGATTGTTTGAATTGTTTCTGTCGTGAATGGATTTCCAGCATTAAAATCCCATGCAGATTGATTAAAACATCCTTTACAATGAAAGTAGCAACCAGAAACAAATAGGGAGACGCGAACGCCATCCCCATTTGCCGTATCACATAGATTTAATCCAGAATAATTCATTCCTTTGCCTCATTAAACCTACCATGTTTAACTCTCATTGATACTTCTTGTTGCTTGCCAAGGTTGAATGCCGTTGTATAGTTGCCAGTGAGATAACCTGTCACGCGGCGTAGCCGTTGAATGTCATTACTTCCACATTGAATGCACTTATCATTCATTTCGTCCGTATAGCCGCAAGCCATACATTGGTCATTCGGAACATTGATAGCAAAATATGGAATATCATGTTCCATAGCATAGTTGACAATCGTTTCTAGCGCGTCAATATTGTTCTTAACGCCGCTATCCAATTCAACATATGTGATACAACCAGCAGATGAATATCCCGTGAGCTGACTTTCAATATCAATCTTTTCAAATGGAGTCATTGGCTTCCAAACTGGAACATGGATTGAATTTGTAAAGAAATCTTTGTCAGATACATTAGGAATCTTGCCGTATTTCTTTTGGAAGTTCTTCATTGCCTTGTAACATAGATTTTCTGCCATTTCTTTGGACTATATTTTCATCATACTTTTCGTATGAGGCCGCTCTTTCGCTTTCGCTACTCTACTTTACCTTATCGGATTTCGATAGTCTCTACACATTTATTGTTGTTTGTTTTATATTTTAATTGTTTGCGTATAAAAAGTATGTTTTACTCTTTGTTGCGCTTTTTGGTTTTCGGCCATTATTGCATTGTTGCCCAATTGTTTTTGCGCTGATTCCAGTTTGTCTTGCTGCCTCAAATGTATTCCAGTATCGGCCTATTTCTACGTCTGTATAATAATCGTACTGAATGACAATTTTTGGAGCTTTGATAGACGGGTCTGATTGAAATCTAAAGTAAAATGGTTTGCGAACTGGTTTTTTATATTTACATTGCCGTAAAATCGTATTCTTAGGATGACCAGTTTCTCTTTCTGCTTCACAAGCGCTTCCATACTCCCCAATCTTTTTGTTGGTATAAGTATCAAACATAACAACTGGCATAGACTGCGAATCATTATAGGATTTATCATTTACAATCAAACCATCGTCTACGGCTTTTTGCGTATTTTCTTTGTATGTTGTCCAATATAGGTTTTCGATGCGATTATCTGATTTGATATTATTTTTATGCCCAACAATTGGAAGATTGTATGGATTTGGAAGGAATGTTTCTGCAATAACAATGTGTAATCTTCTTTGCTTAACGCAATATTCGTTTTTGTTAATTATATATTTAATTGGTGCATACACATATCCATTATGGCTGTTTATTGTTGTTGCGTATTGAAAATATTCTCCATAATGTTTATGCGGAGATAATTGCTTATCCCATCTATTCGGAACTTGCCTTGTTTCAATCCCAAATAATTTCCCATCTGGTGTTGCCCAGCACAGGGCATTTTTAACCTGCTTCGCTTCGCTTGGTAGATGTTTAATATACATAATTACCCTCCTTTCAATTAAAATATATTTCAAACAACAAATTTAGCACGGGATTTCTTTCGATTCCCCGATTTAGGCGGCTTTATCAAAATGTATTTCTACATTTGCTCCCACAGATGTTATACGTTACATTCAGGAGTATAATATACGCCAAAATTTAGCTTATACTCTTGCTTAAATTCGGCGCATCTATCTTTAAATAGCTGTTCAATTCGTTTGGCTAGTTCCATTCCTTCATTTGTTGTGTGGTCTTTGCCAATTAGGATTTGCAGCGTTTCAGCCATGCCAATCTGACCAATGGCTAGTGTCCCATGTTTTAATGCCGAGCGAATATCTTTTCCGTCATAACCCTTCATAACGCCATTTTCATACATAAATTTTGCACTAGCGGGATTTTGAGAGCAAATCCAATCAAATCGTTCGATTAGCATATCTTTGGCTTCATGGATTTTCTTGTCAAGCAAATCCATGAATTCATTGATTCTATCATTGCCATCATCATAAATGGCAACGGCCTCTTTTGCTTCCATAGCTAGTGTTGGCATAATGATAGTAACGGGACAAATATTGCCACGGCCATCTTTTAGCTGACCGAATCCATTGATGTCATATCCATTTGCTGTACGACAACCCTACTGTCGTGTTGTGGACTATGTCATGTTTTGCAGTTGATTTATCCTCCTGCAAAACCCCACCGTTTCGGCTTTCGCCTACTCTACTTGCTTCTTCGCATGAATATTTCTTTCACGTTATGCTTTCGATAGTCTCTGAGCTTTTATTGCTTATGCAAATTTAGCACACGAGTAATAACAAAAATGTTACTTCCTCCGTTTAGGCGGGTTTAACGACCACAGGCTTGTTTATGGTCGAAAAATATGTTCTGTGGTCATTGATGTCATATCCGGCATTACCAGACCAATCTACATTAGCATAATTTGGATATAGTCGTTGTGCTGTTGACTTCAATGCCAATCTATATAGGTCATAATTTGGTGTATTAGGCTTATCATTTACACCTTTCATATATTGAAAAATGCCGCAAGGGAAGATGCTTGTCTTATGCAACTTGCCAATGCCGTTGATAGATACGTCAAGAATCGCCCTTGTTACTAGCCGTCCTTCTGGTAGCGTGCAAGTGCCATAGTTGATTGATGTAAATGGTAGCTGATTGCCAGACCTTGATTGAAGTGTATTCAAATTGTGGTACATTCCTTCAACTGCTTGATAACATTCCTTAGTTGTCATATCAAGAGCATATTGGTATGCTTCGTCTGCAAGTTTGTAAATGTCGGCATCAATAGGAATATCTTTATCAAAAGAGGAATCGTCTGGGAACGGCTCGCCTTGCACATAATGAAGTCCATCTTTAAAATGTTTCCAAAAACTCTTTCTTACATATGGAACCATTGTCCAGTCAATATGAGTGGCAGATACACCACCAAATTGCTGTAAGCTTTGCAACTGGAAAATAACAGCTACCAGTTGGAATGCCGTATTGATTGATTGAGCAGGACGAACATCTGTTTGTCTTGTATTAAATCCATTGGCTAGTAAGTCATCAAATGGAATAGATAGACAATTATGGTCGCCTACAGCATATGCATCCAAATCGTGAATGTAAATTTCATTATTTTCATGATTTGCTTTAGCCATAGGAGATACAATATAGTCTAGTGCATACTTGCGAGATACAGCAGAGGCCATTTCACCAATACGCCCACCAAACGAATGTTCATCTACATTGGCATTTTGATTCTGAACATTGCTTGCAGATAGCTTTTCGCCAACAACATCCATTAGGTCATTATATTGCGTTCTAGCCATCTCATGCAAATATCTATATCGAATATATTCTCTAGCAACATCCTTTTGCTGGCTATTCATTAGCTTATTCTCTACCATGTTTTGGATTTCTTCTGTATGGAGAGTCCTATCTTCTTTGGCAATTTCATTGGCAATACGATTGGCTAGGGTATTGTTTCCTGCTTCACCATATACTTCTACCCATGCTTTATTAACCGCTTTAATAATTCGTTGCTTGTCAAATTCCGTTATGTTCCCATTTCGTTTTACAACTTGCAATAAAATCAATCCTCCAATAATTTATTCAAATAAGTCATACGACTATTTGTTTCCTGCTTAGTAAGGCCACTTTCAATCACATCTTCATTGCTGATAATATATAGCATTTCTTGAGCGCGGCTAACGGCTACATACATCAAATTTCTTGTAAGCATAAATGCACTATCTTCATGCGCTAAGAAAATGACGCATTTGGCTTGCTGCCCTTGCACTTTATGGCATGTTAGGGCATATGCTAATTGCAGATTACGAATTTCTTTCTTGCTATATGCAATTTCATCATTATCAAATTGGACACATAAATAATCATCTCCATCCATATCTATGATTCTGGTAACAATGCCAATTTCGCCATTCATTATAATACCATATTCGCCAGCGCTTGTCAAGGCCGAATAATTATTTTTTACATTGATTACTTTATCGCCAATATGAAATTCAACAGGATATTCTTGCCCTCTGTCTTTGATGATATAATCAAATTGCTCAAGATGAGCGCCATTGCCATTAGTCCAATCTTGAATAATTGCATTGAGTCGATATGTTCCAAGATTGCCAATTTTCTTTGGAGTCAATAACAGAATATCGTTGATATTATAATTTTCCAATGCTCTATTTAGCCAATAAATAATATTGTGTTGAACTTTGTCATCATATTCGTCACATCTAGCATCTGGCCATTCTTGACTCATATCAATCATCTTACCATTACGAATATCAGTAGCGATTGTAGCAATGCCACCAATACCATATCTAAACACCTTGGTTAGTCTAGCCATTGGAATCTTGCCATAATCAAGCAGATTTTCGATGATATTGCCGGGAGAGATACTAGCCAACTGTGCTTCATCACAAATGAAAATGAATCGTGTTTCATTGGTAATTGTTGGCAAGCTAAGTAACATAGATAGCAATTCAACGCCAACCATGGAAAATTCATCAATGATTAGATAATCCAATTCCACATCGGCATCAAGCAGATACATATGAATGGTGCTGGCCTTTCTTCCCGTTGCTTCTCTTAGCCGCTTTGCAGCAATGCCAGTAGGAGCCAACATTTGGTATGTCTGTCCATTATTTTCCAGCATAGTTACAAGCGCCTTTGTAGCAGCGGACTTGCCAGTTCCAGCAGAACCACTCAAAATCGCAATTTTATTATCTCTCGCTAGGCGCAAAATCGTCATTTGTTCATCTGTAAATTCAACGCCGTCTAGCTTGCGATATTTTTCAATATCCCAATCATATGGCTTGCATTTGCCTAGCCGCCGCTTAATTGCTCTGGCTATATTTTTTTCATCCTGATATAAATATGACAATGTAATTGATTTATCAGATTCATCATAGTAGAATTGCTCATCATTGACACAATCCATTGTATAATCAACACATTCTGGGGCAACCTTGACTAAGTTGTTATACATACTAGCCGCCATCATCTTAGTGCTGCCATATGTATAAGCATATGATTTGATTGCATATTGCATTGCTCTATTGCATCTATCTTTGCTATTCTTGAAATTTGGATAGCGCTGGATAATCAATTTATCTGCTTTTGTGAACGTCCAACCGCATATATCACAATAAATGTAATAGGGGTCTTGCTGAATTGCATCCTTTAATTCATTATATTTTTCAAATAATTTATTAAGACGTTTAATTTCTTTCTTATCATAGATAGAGAAATATTTGCATTGTTTGGCAGTCAGCATAAAAACAAACCTCTCTTCATTTGGTATCTAAATATTACCACACAAAGAGAAGTTTGTCAAGAGTTTTATTTATTTTTTACAAATTCTTTAATACAGATATAGCATACGAATAATATGAAAACAACAATAGCAAGGTTCTCCATCATAGCCAATCATCCTCAATAAAATTTTTAATAATATACCACAACATAGCAATAATCAATCCATCTGCTAGACATTGAGCAATAATAAACGCCGTCATGTGCCCTCCTTATCCAAATATAGAATCCCAATCATATTGACTAGGTTCTTCCTTATTTGTGAATTTCCATTCCATATCTTGAATCATGCCTTGGCAATAGCGATTGCCATTATATTCATTGATGGCTAGATGATACGTCAATTCAAATTCGATATTCAATCCAGACTCTAATAGGTCGGTCATTCCATCGTCAATGCGGAATTTAATAAATGAAACGCCGTCAACATTGATACGTAATGTATTGCTTGCCTTACGATAGATTGCAATATCAGATTGGTTTGCAATAAATTTGCTATAGAATAGTGGCTCTTCAATCCCCATGCCCCATAGGTCATTATGCTCTTCGATTGAATCACATAGGCCGATATTGATTTCACTGAAATTCAATTCAGCAGCCACATCAATGACAGGTGACATATCAATATCAAGATTATCAGCCCATTGTAATAATCGTGGTAGCTGGCTCTTCTTGATTGTAATGCCGCTTGCTGATTGATGCCCTTGACATACAGCAAGACCGCTTGCATTGATTTCATCAAGGATAGGAATAGGAGAACGCATTGAGCCACAATATTGTGTGCTATCCTGTTCTCTTAATAGCAATGCTGGCTTGTTATATTTTGATAGCAGCTTATTGGCTACTAGGCCAGTATACATAGCCGTTGATTCATCGCCAAATGCGACAACGAATTTATGACTATTATCTGGTTCTATTGATTCTAGCATTGTCTTGACTTCATTGTCTTGCTCTCGCTTACATTTGCGCATGATAGCCAAAGCATCATCAAAATCAGCCTCATTGACAAATGCTCTGAATAGCAATTCTTTTGCATCTTGATTGTTAGAACGCTGGACGGCATTTACAAGTGGGGCCAATGTCCATCCAATCCATTTTGGGGTTGGCCTAACGCCCTTATTTAATTTATCAACAAGATACTGCAAAAATGGATTGGTTATTTTAGCAAGTCCATGCTTTACAACATAACGATTATATACATCATTTAACGGCATCACATCTGATACTATGCTCAATGCGGCCAAATCCATTTGATTGCCAACGATAGAATAATTAGCAACAGCACCTCCGCTTAGATTATTTCCCTTTGGCCAATCTTTGCAGTTGATTAGCGTAACATTATCAGGAAAATCCCATTTGTTATATTCATGGTGGTCAAATATAATGACATTTGTTCCAAATTCACGAATTTGCTTGATAGCATATTCATCTTGACTGCCAGCATCTGGAATAATCAGCGTGTCATATTCTCCAATAATATCATCTAGTAAATCTAGGCAACCATGCTGTTTTCCAGAGTGGAATAGCACATCGGCTTTATATCCTAGTTCCTTTAGTTTATTATACACAATAGCAGCAGACATAACACCATCCATATCACTCAATAAATACCCTGCCTTTCGGCATACTTTAACTAACACTTTACTTTTATCTGTTTTTCCAAGTTCCAATTTTGTGTTCTCTTATATATGGGATTGATAGATATTTTTCATACTTCCTATCAAGATGGATTTTGCTATCTCTGTATAGCCAATTCAATATTTTGCTTCCTTGTGGAATCCCGCAATATTTGGTCGATAACCAGAATCCATCCTTATCTTTATGCCTTTGTTCTTTTCCTCGATTGCTTTTTGGCGATAACCCAATTTCATCAAAATAATTTTCAATAAAATCAATAATTTCTTTACTCCCACCAAAACAAACGGATAATTTTTCTCCATAACTTCCTTGATATGAAGTAAAACTTCCATCGGCATCAAATAATCCAAGTATGAAGTATCTATAAAATTCCTTGGGAATTGCATTTATCAATCTGCCTGGGTCATGTCGATTTGGCACGATTCCATATTTTTCATACAACAGAGAACACATATGTTGGTTTGTTAAAAATAACCTCTTTTCAATACCAATCACGTTTTCAAAACCCTTTGATTTATACGTGTGAATTGGATAATTCCCATCCAAACAATCAATCAACTTCTGAATATGCGATTCATCATTTGGCTGTAAAGATAGTTTGAGATTATATTCTATCCTATTTTTTCTATTTCTTTTGCATACGTATCCGTCTGCCCAAATAAACCCAAGCCAATATGCTTTCTCTTCATCATCAATTTTATCAAAATAATTGAAATTTGCTTTATAATTAGGCATTTTATCCTCCTTTCTTATAAAAAATGAAAGTAAAGTATTAGGGTTTAGACTATACCATTTTCAGCCGTTATAGTCGTTGAGCGTCCCACATCCCATTACTTGTGGTGTCGTTGCGTTTGATTGTCCAATCCTAAACGATGTTACCATACCGAATCCGTTACTATTCGCCACGCATGTATCCCTACATACGCTTGGTTATTTAGGCTCTAAGGAGTTCCCCGCAGTTTATGGCTTTTAGACAGGACTGTGAAAAGTTAATCCTGTATGATACATACTGGTGCTTGTAGATAATCTAACAATGGAAAATCTACATAGTCACAAAGTTCGCCATCAACATTATCCAATCCACATGATTTGATATAATCATCAATGGTAAATTTATTTAATTTTGTTTTAATCTTCATTTAATTCTTCTTTCTTATCATTATATGGTTCATATGGAATACCAATATAATCTAACACATGGGCCATGCCCAAACCCTTGTCTGGAATCCATTTGCCATTTTCATCGTGTTGCCCCCCCCTCATGCAATAATCATATAGCTGTGGATGCGTTTTAGCCAACACTTGAAATCTATTTGGTTGTTTTTCAAGGTGACAACCAAATCCACAAAATACACAACCAGTTCGTTGTATATTTGAAAACTTCAATTTTCCATTTACATTAACAATATCTCCATACACTGGTGCGTATTTTAAGTTGTATTTTTGAATATATTGAATTACATCTTGCTCTGTCCAAAAAGACATTGGCTTACTTGATGGATATGTTCCATCAAAGGCGTTACACCCATTCTGCAACCACTCTTTTCTTCTTAATGGGCCTTCGTCTGCCATAATTCCAAGAATTGCTTTTCTACCACTATCTCTGTCGTATTTGTGCAGTGGGTTCTTTTTCATAATATTACAACAGTATTCTCCCGTGTCAAAATCTGCTTCTGCAATATATTTGTATTTGTCGCAACAATACCAAGATTTAGAGCCATCATTATTTGTGGCCGTTCCCTCCATATATGGAATTGGCCATTTCTTACCATCTCTATAAGCCCTAATTTTATGTGCAACATTTTTACTAATCATTGGATAGCCATATTTCTTTATAACTTCGGTAAATGCAAGTTTTGGTTTAATCCATGTTACATTATCAAATGTCTTTACAAAATCTCTAAGTTCTGGAAATTCCAACCCCGTATCACTAAATACTGCCGGAACATCTGGATAGATAGAACGAACAAGATGTAGTAACACCGTGCTATCTTTGCCACCGCTAAAACTAACATATACTTGCCCATCCCATCTTTCATACCATTCAATAATTCTTGCAATGGAAATTTGCACCTTTTCATTTAGTGGTTTGCTTTGTAATTCTTTAAGCTGTTCTGCTGTATGCTTCATACAAATTTCTCCTTAAATTCTTTAATTTCTCTAACCAATTCATTTATATCATCAACGGTATTCCATTCGCTAAATGATACACGAATGACTTCACTTGCTTCTTTCTTGGTTAATCCATATGCTTGTAGAACGCGGAAATCATCGCTATTGGAATCACAAGCACTGGCTCCTCTGCCAATATAGATTTGTTTGCTTGCTAGATATTGCTGTAGAGCATCCGCATTGATGCCGGGCAGACGAATGGTATTGATGGCATATGTCCCAACATTTTTGTTTAATACACCTTCATATTTGATATGATTTTCAATAAACTTATCTTGTAAATAGAATCCAAGATTTTCCCATTCGACATTTTTATTATCAATATCTTTATTAGCCAATTCAAATGCCCTTACAAATTCATCAATGCCATTGACATTTGGTGTACCACTGGCTAAATCAGACGGCTCTTTGATATCCAACACTTCACATAGCCTATCAGATAGCCACATACAGCCCATATAGCCACCACCAAATTTATGACCGGACATTACAACGCAATCGCACCATTGTTCCAAATCATTCGGCAAGTCAACATGACCAATAGCCGCTGTACAATCAGAAATCAGAAACGCGCCAACAGAACGGCACAATTCTCCAATTTCTTTAATTGGGAAAATCTCACCAGAGATATTGTTTGTATACATCCAACAAACAATATCTCCTTTGATTAACATTTCCGACAATTCATCAATAGATTTTACGACCTTATCACCGTACTTAATTATAATATCGTGCTCATATTGACTTACAATAATCAAGATTGGCTCACCTCAAATCCATAATATTCCAATTCTGCTTTCTTTCTTGCTTCTATTGCCTGTTCTTTTGTATCAAACATTCCTAAATAAATCGATTTTCTGTTTAGTCCAATTCTTGCGTCCCATTTATTTCCGCGCCTGTAGACACCAGTTTCTCCGCTTATTGTTCCGGTATGTTTGCTTTGGTTTTGAGAATTTTGAGCCATCGTCGCCCATCTCAAATTTTCTTTTCGGCAATCTTTTTTATCTCTAGATATATGGTCAATTACTAATCCATTATTACTTTTACCCATGATAAAGATATGCAATGGTATGTTTTTCCCATTTATACAAGTAGCCATATATCCTTGCATATTTTCAAACCAATAATAATTTTTAATAATTTCAAAATCATCTTTATCCACTATAAATGTGCTATTGGTATTAGAAGCTTTTCCAACCACATAGTTTTCAAAAATTTCATATTGATTTGTTCCTCTTATGCGAAAAAGGCCACTTCGTTTGCCAGCACAGTAACTACACATAGTAGATTTTCCAGATTTTAAAGAGCTTTCATCTACATATTTTTCTGTATGATTTTCACATGAGCATCTACATAGCCATTTCTTTCTATTCATTGGAATCGCGTTTTCTTTTGCTTCTTCGATAACGACCCAATTCCCATACCTATCTCCGACATGAATATCTGGATATTTACTTTTTCGTGACATCGAACTCCACATCCTTAATTTTGTACATAAGCAAATCAATCAATTGGCTTGCATTTTGGCCACCAAATACCACAATGCCACTATGCGTATTCAACAGATAGTGCATTTTATTTGACAAATCACTAAGCAATTCATTACTCTTATGAGCGTATTTTGCATTTGGATTCATCCATGTTTTATTATTATCAGCTACAAATTCTGTTGCACTGTTATCGAAATAAATCAAATCACTCATCTCCATAAAAGAAATTGTATACAAGATTGTCAAGATTCACATAACAATCTTTGCATAGATTTGTTTTGATTGTTCTTAAATACAGAGGAATTTCTAAATGAAATAGCTTCCCCTTATTTCCACATTTACAACAATATCCAATCATTTTTTATCTCCTTTAATATATTTATGTAGACTGCATTCGTGATAATCATATCCCTCTCTTGGATATACAAAATCTTTGATAATAGCAAATTTTGGATATTGATGAATTGTATCTTCACATTTGCCCCCATCATATGGGCAATGAGTGCATGGTAGATTATACAACCTTTTCATTTCTTCCTCCGATGGAATAAAAATTCCAGCAATCATTCGTCATATTCCTCTTCATATTCTTCCTCGCTTGGAATTTGAAAGCCAACAGCAGCAGTTGCGGTTGGTGGAACAGGAGATACCACGTCAATAGCAGCTTGATGCTCTGCTTGGTCAAGTTCTAGCCCCATTTGCATCTTAGCAATATGACTATTGATAACAGATGTTAGCCAATTTGCAAAAGATTCAAATACAGGAGCAAAGATATATACGCTAATACCACCAAGAAAATATGCTAGTCCAGTTGCCTTGTTTCTATTATTCATTTGCATTCCTCCTATAAATTTGGATGATTATATATTAACATCATATTGATGGTTTGTCAAGAAATTTTTAACCGATTAGCATATAGCTTTTCCCAAACGTCATATCCTCTATCAACAGGAGAATCTTTATATCCAAGTAACGAACAATCTTTATCCCATATCACATATGCATCACAATATGGTTTAAATAATTGGATGATTTTCTTAACTTGATTGCAATAGATTTGAAATTCTGCGTCATGCGTGTTTTGATATTGCCTATCTAGGGCTATATTTATTTTTTTTACTCCTACATTGAGCAACAAATCCCGTTTATATTTATTACAATTCCATCCGAACATCGCTACAGCATTCGATTGTTGTCCAGCCATAAGAACAGATTTTGGAGCTTCAAAAAGGATGCATTCGCCAATCTCTTTAATGGGACTCTGATTCTCATATAGCCCATACAGTACCTTTCCCGTTGGGAATCTATAATCTTCATTCAATGTCTTTAATGGTTGATATTTTAATCCTCTATCAACAAGCCACTTTTGAGTGTTGCGGCAATGTATACCAATCAAATTGCCATCAATATCATGCACTGGTATCGTGATTTGTTGTCTTGGACTATACCAACCTATATTGAATTTATCCATTGCTTCTTTTGTTATGCCCTCGTCTAGCCAACTTTGTGGGTATAATTTTTCAAAGCAAGTCAAGATACTATTGTCGAATGTCTTGATTGGTTCATCTTCTTGGTAATCATCTATCGGCAAGAATCGTTTAATTGATTTCCAATTATCCGTTTGAATATTGCCGATTGTCTCAATTTTTATACAACAAATGCGACAAACCATCTCAATGGATTGCTTGAAATCAACATCTGTTATATGCTGTATTAGAGAGAATATATCTCCATGCCAACCAGACGAATATCCATAGAATGATTGGCTTGTTAAATAATAGTAAAGTTTCGGTTTATGTTTATTCCAATCGTCTCTGTATTTCTCTATGCTTGGAAATATCAATTCATTTTGATTTGCCTTAACAACAGGGCAATTAAATGAATCCATGATTGATATGATATTGTCGCTATTCAGTTGTGATTTTATTAGGTCAATATCATATCTCATGGCCATTTACTCCTTCTCTATTTCGACAAGAATTAGATTGTCTTTTAGTACGGTCGTTATTGTATTGCAAATTCCATCGAATCTTGGCTCTAGTTTTTGGAATGTATGTCTGCTTGCTTTAAATAATCCAGATTCATAGGCTTTTCTCATTTTTTTGCCATAATCTGTTCTTTTAGGAGTCAAGACTGCTGGCAATTTCTGTTGTTCTTTGATTTTCATCCAATATAATAAGAATATAATTATCTTTCTCAACTGTTGTAATGGTATTTGTAAATCCATCTAATCTAGCTTCTAAGTGTTGCGGTTCTCCTCTATACATTCGTCCACGCAATGCTACACATATATAATCAATCATTTTCGTGCTTATCATAGAATCTATCAAGAGCAGTTTCAAATGCACCAATTCCACTAAAAAATGTTGTGACATTTAGATTATCAAATAGCTCCGGCATTGCCTTATATAATTCCTCATAAATATCTTCTAACACATTAACAACGATGCTATTTCCTGCTTGCTTATATAGCTGGCTATTTGATACCCCTGCATCTTTCGCTGCTTGGAAATCATCATCAGAAAATCCCATCAGTCTCCAACATTCTTTTGGTGTTAGCTTTCTAACACGATACTCTTTCATGTATTCAGTACCCCCCCCCAATTACTCCTGTACTTCCAAATGTATTTCCTCTTGTCATATTGGCAACGCTTGTTTTCTCATATTGCGCTTTAATCGTTCGACAAGTGCCGTCATTCTCTGCATTCAATGGATATATCATTTTTTTACCTCCACAATGACAAAGGGATGATTGCCCCCCCGCTCATGGTTGTAAGCGTTGCACAAATCCCATTTGTATCATATATGGCACCTCTGCCATTTCCACCAATTTTCTTTGGGTTAGAATATACATTACCCAACTTAATCACATTGTTCTTCATATACAATCACCTTTGGCTCTCGTTGCCCCCCCGCAGGTATTTAAGGTTGGTGCAATTCCTTCTATATCATAAATTCGTCCACATTGTGGATTAGAAAAATCTTTTTCTTCTGCTATATTTCCTAGTTGAATTATTTTAATTGGGTCTTTATATATGCTTGCCTTAATTGTCATGCAATACCCCCCCCCGTCAAGAATTTCTTGGTTTTGATGAATTTTACCACTATCTGGAATCAATCTTCCAAGGACTATGACTTTATTATTTTCTAATGTCATTCCAATTCCTTTCCGTCTACAAAATATACTCCATTGTCTGGTTTATTTAATTTGCCATCGGCAATCAAATCAGAAATTAGCTTCCTAGTCTTGTCGTTGTCAATATAATATTTTTTCTCGACATTATCGTCAAGCATATCTTTTAGTCGTAATCCATTATCATATGGCTCTGGAAATTTGAATTTACCATTATCAATGTCTTTACGGATTGATACAATAAACACTCGCTCTCTATTTTGTGGAATACCATGGTCTTTGGCATTGATTACTTGCCAATAATTATTATATCCAGCATCTTCCAAGTCAGAAAGAATCATTGCAAATTCCTTTTGAAATTTCTTTCCTGTAAGAGCCTTGACATTTTCAATAATACTAATCTTTGGTTTCTTTTCTCTTAGGATTCTAACTCCTTCTGCATATAATCCACTTCTTGTTTGATTGCCATTCTCATCAACAAATCCTCTTTGCTTACCAGCCTTAGAAATATCTTGACACGGGAAGCCCCATGTCATCATGTCAAAATTGGCAATTTGCTTTTCATCAACTTTTGTAATATCACCAAGATTCAATTCTGGTGGGGCTTTATGTACTGCACAATATGACTCAGCAGCATATTTATCAAATTCACAAAAATTTACTAGATTCCATCTCTTCATATTATTTGCTCCTATTTACATTCTCAATTCTTTCTTTTGCCACATTAAACCAATTGTCGTCTAATTCAATGCCAGCAAATCGCCTATTATTTTCTAGCGCAACAATTCCAGTAGAACCACTACCCATACATGGGTCAAATACAATATCTTGTTCATTGGTATTGTCCAGGATAATCTCTTTTAACAAATCATGATTCTTTTCTGTTGGATGAACTTTGCTCTTGCCAACAGGCGTTTTGAATACATTTGATTTACAATGAGCATGAAATGTTGCTTTAGGTTTTTTGAACCATACGGCAAATTCGCAACCAGAAAGATAAATTTTATCTCCATTCATTGGACTTGGATTGCTCTTTTGCCAAACAATTGGTCTTGTTGACCCCTTTTTATTTAGAAAGAAATTATAAATTTCACTTAACTGATTAACTCCGCAGAACACAATCAGCCCCCCCCCGCGTGACCCTATGAATTTCAGACAGAAAGTCATTCAAAACAAATGTAATCACATCTGCTTTGCCTTTGTCAAGATTTCGTAGCCCATTGCTATCACGATTAACGCCATCGTATGGGATGTCCGTTAGAACAAAATCAACACAACCATCTTTCATTTTCGCCATCTTCTCCATACAATCGCCATTCTGCAACCAATAATTAGCCATAATGAAAACCACCTTTCTTATTTGTAATTAAATATTAACATAAGAGAGGTGGTTTGTCAAGTGTATATTTAATTATTTTCTGAATATTTTACAGGATTGCCACAGTATGGGCAATATTTCCAATTATATGCTTGTTTATATCCAGTTCTCTTGCCACACCAAGGGCATTGAAATCTCTTTGTTGGAGTATGAACACCATCAAACGGCGTTTCAATCCATTCTTTTGCTTGATTCATCTTTTAATTCCTTTCCGCATACAGGACAATATTTAATCCATTTAGAATCAACGACTAACTCCATGCAGTTAGTTTGTAGAATCACCTTGAATGCCGAATAATCGTATGAATCCTTGTTGAATTTATGATAATCTTTTTTACAATATGGGCAGTCATTCATTCTTTAATTTCCTCCCGCACATAGGGCAATATTTGATTGGAATTGAATATGCCATTCCATCCACCATGCCCATAATATATCCAGTCGGTTTGACATAGGATAGATTTTCACTATCTTTCCATGTCAATGTTGAATCGCCATAGCAATATTCACACATATGATTGTCATTGAAATCAAAATCAGACAGAGGATTATATGTGCCGCCTACATGAGCGGCGTATGCCTTGTTAAACATTCTTTCAAACATAGATTATCCTTTCTTAATTATCAATCATACTTCCAAATATACCCCATTCTTTCGTATTCTTTATTGCACCATTCTACTATTGTTTGATATGGTATATTTAATTTTTCACTTGCTTCTCTGACAGACTTCCATCTATCAACTAAGCGTCCATTTAGGTCATATCTACTAAAAGATTTTCTTTTTCTATTGAATGGACTTTCTGGATGTTTTTGTTCGTATTTATCAAACGGTTCGTCTTTATATCTCCACACAGAATTTTTGTAATAATCTCTCTTGCCATTGCAACATTCACAAATTGCGCCAGCATTATATCCTGTTTTTATTTGTATATCACCCAAACCAAACCATGTTCTCATTAGATTCCCATGCTTATCATATTGGTCTATTTCTCTTCTGGTTGGGTAATTTTCTCTACGTCTTTGAATTGCCGTTCCAAAATTTATATTGTACTTGCAATCACACCATTCGAGATTTTCAACATGATTGTTTAATTGGTTTTCGTCTATGTGATTCACTTGTGGCAAATTGTTTGGATTTGGTATGAATGCCATTGCTACTACTCTATGTACACCAATCTGTTTTTGTTTGCCATCTCTACACAATGTTGCTTTACAATACCCTCTGACAATTTGTTGCTTCAAAATTCTATCGTTCTTTATGCTATATATTTTCCCAGTATTACTTACCTTATATAGCCCCTCATATCCGACAACATCTTTCCAAATTTCTTCCATTTTAATATCTCCTTACATAAGATTATTATAGCAGAGTAGAGGAATTGATGTAAGCAATTCCTCTTAAATGATAGTGTGTTGCAACCACATATCAACCTCTATATTATATTATCACAAAATCATTATTTTGTCAAGA
>X289_Eastern_Grey_Kangaroo__coassemble_101_pt1 | contig 57935 bp, 56 predicted proteins | sample X289_Eastern_Grey_Kangaroo__metabat2_low_PE_002 | metagenome-assembled genome bin X289_Eastern_Grey_Kangaroo
CTCTGGATTTCTCACCTTTTTTTCTCACCCCAATTCAGCTTGCGGAATCTAGGGAATATGAGATTTACAGCTATCGACACCTCCGCTTGGGAGGAACTCAAAGAGAGTATCACAGAGCTTACCGAATGTTTCAATCAGCACTTCCCTCCGCCTGTGGAGCGACCCGACCTATTGCACAATGGTGATGTGTGCCAAATACTCAATATCAGTAAGCGTACGCTACAGCACTATCGGGATACTTCCATCCTGCCATTCATTCAAATAGGGCATAAGTGCTACTACAAAAGGGAGGATGTGAAAGCTCTCCTCACAAAGTCTAACCCTTGTAAATAAATACGATGACTATGGAATATGAGACGCTGAACAAAGAAACACCCGAGATGAAACAACTCATCTCGGGCATCAAAAAACTAACTAATCGTGTGCGAACCCTTACACAGACGCATCGCCCCCTCTTTCAAGGGGAACTCTTTCTTACTGGGCGTGAGGTCTGCGAGAGGCTCTTCCTGTCACCTCGCACCCTGCAAGACTATCGCGATAAAGGTATATTGCCCTACACGCAAATTGCTGGCAAGATACTTTACCGACTATCGGACATCAACAGGATATTGGAGGAGAACTACATCAAGCGGTAGCCTCAATAGCTCTTTCCACCATCGCTTTGGCTTCAGTAAGCAAAGAACCTGCTTCTCTACGCAATGCGAAACTCTTGGACACCAGCTCCGAGAGTTTTTGTTGTATATCGGGGGCAAGGATAGGAATAACTACTTGCTCTATCTCCGAGGGTTTCCAGTGTTGAATAATTGAGCCTCCTGCATCTCGCTCTGCTTGCATCTTGACGATGGTTGAGTTCAGAACAAGAGTGAGATAATCGGGTAATACCTCCTTTTCTTTCACCGATAGGTGCAGGATAGCCCCCGAAGTAATCACATCGGTATCGTTCTCTACCTTATAGGCAATACCTACACTGCCGTCTTTGGAGAGTAAGATGGTATCCTTTTGTGGACGAGGAGCTGTGGCATAGGTAGCCCTATCTAAGCAAATGCTCGGTGTTTCTAAGCCAAACTTATTGAGGTCTGACACACGCACAAAGGGTATGCCCTCCGCTTGATAGGCATCGCTACCTGGCTCAATGGATTTGCGCACTTCGACCACTTCGCCTAAGCGTTTGGTGGGGAGTTGTGCGAGCTGGCTGTCTAAATAGTCGTACTTGGGTTGGTAATACTCGGCATCTAAGCGACCACTGGTAGCAAATGAAGCAGAGAGCTTTTTCTCCGTGGCAACAACCTTGTGGCGTTGGGTCTTTGTATCGATTAAGCCCAACTCCTTGAGGAGTAAGTACATCGCTAAGCGTTCTTCTCTGTCTAACAATCTTTGCAAATCACTGTATATCAGCGATTTACCCCCCCCCATTTCTACAGCCCACTCTACGCTAAGTTTCGCCTCTTCAAGGAGTTGTGAAGCCTCCTTGCGTAGAGCAAAGCTACGCTGTATGTGTTGGGCTATTTCGTCTTGTACCTCGGGGCGGATAAGGGGTATAGGGATTTGTTCAAACTCTTGCTTACCAATACCTGTGAGGATAGTTCCCGAGCAGCCTTTCTTGAGGAGTTGCTGTATCGGTTCAGACTTGAATAAGGTGAGTAAGGTTTCTGAATTGATTTGAGATGAGCGTACCACATAAAAACCTGTTGAGCAGAGAGCATAGTCGTAAGCCTCAGTGACCAAAGCACAACTTCCCAAAGAACCTTCAATCGAAGACACTATCACATCGCCTGCCGTAACCAATCGCCTTGCTCTTGTCGGGAGGTCTTCTCCCTTTTCATAGAGACAACCTGTAATATCTCCTGACTTTCCGATATTGGCTAACTCTATGTAGCGATACGATGGTTTAGCATCGGGCGTATAGTTGCCATCCTTTATCGTACAAACCTCAGAGAGCGGAGCAACGCCACCAGCATAAGCAGAAACAGCCCTGAAATAGTCTTCATACTTCGGTAGATAGTACTCTGCATCAATGCGTCCGCTCTCAAGGAAGCTCTCTTTGAGAGTCTTGATATTGAAGGAATCGGGATTAGCTACAAAGTCCTGCATGCCTAAACACTCCAACAAGTAGTTTTCAGCCGAGGAGTAAAGGTTTTGTGCGATAATTCTCTTTTGATTGGCACTTTGTAACCTTGTAGCAACCTCCTGCTGGAATTCCATATCAAGGATAGGAATCTTTATCTCCTTAACTTCCTCAGGATTTACATTCGTTTGATTGATAGATTGCCTTGCTCTTCTCCTTATATCTGCCATTCCAAATCTTGTGTTTAGGAATGTTGTCAAATACTCGGGAAGAATAATTGAGACATTAGGAGTTAAGCGTACAAGATATGACGCAAACACTCTATTTACATCATCGTTATTGTAATATATCCCTGTTCTTCCAACCCATTCAAAAGAGTTAGTTCTATTGAAGAGAACATCTCTATCTCTCAAAACAAATGTCGCAAGTTCTTCAAGAGATATGTCGGCAAACTTGCTTACATCTAAGTCACATAGCAAATTATGGATTTCATTCATTCGATAGATGGGAAAGCCTTTGCCCTCTTCATTCATAGATATAGAAATGCCATACTGCGATGAAAGTAAACATTTCCCAATAGGTCGGTATTCAAGATTTGGATTTACAAATGGGATAGCCGTGTAAAAATTACTATCTGTTCTAAAATCCTTATTCTCAAAACACTCTGACAACCTTACCTCCGTAGCTTCCAGCCCCTCTAACAAAGCTTTGTACTTTACTTCGTCAAAGGGGCATCCACGAAAAAAGAGAGTTTCTCCTTTTTAGCGAACTCTGCAAAGGCTTCTGCTATGCCGTCTTCGGTCAGTCCATCGTGATTGAAGAGGTCGTGCTTAACGATGAGGTGTCCGTGGTTGTCGAGCAAGGGAATATTCTCGCCCTCTTCGTTGGTCGTACTGCGATAAATCTTGTCTCCGCTATTATCCTTGCTCGGCTCTTGCATCGTAGCGAAGAAGATGTTGTAGTCCTCCACTCGTGGGCATAGTTCATCGTCCCACTTTTGTACGAAGAGGACACTTGTCTTTGTGCCTGTGTGGGGCTTAAATACATTGCCGTGCAAGCCGACTACCGCCAAGATGCGACAGCGGTCTGCGATATACTCACGCAGAGCCTTGTCACTACTATTGTTAAAACGCCCTTGAGGCAAGACGATAGCCATACGACCGCTAGGTTTCAAAAAGTCGAGGTTACGCTCTACGAAAAGAATATCTCGGCTCATATTCGTGGCTTGCTTGAGCTTCGTTTTGCGGTATGCGCCATCGCTCATTTGGTAGATGGTTTCGCCTGTGTTGGCTAAGGCTTCGGGGAATGTCGGTTCGCCTTGCTCAATGCTTGCACCCTTGGGAGCGTTCTTGAGCTTCTCCAAAGACACACTACGGCTCATATCGTACTTGGCAAGGATACGACTCTCTTTGACATCGCCAGCAAAGGGTGGGTTTGCCATTACGATATCGAAATCAAAATCTCTGTAGTTGTCCTTACGTGTTCTTAGCTTCTTGAGCTTCTTCCAGCCCTCAAAATAGGTGTCGTGCCAGTCTTCGCTATCAAGGTTTTGCTCCCATCGCTCATAGTCAAGTGTATTGAGGTGCAAGACATTCGTCTGTCCATCACCTGCGATTAGATTGAGCGTACGAGAGACACGCACAGCCTTTTCATCAAAGTCAATAGCAAATACATTATCATTGACATAGTCCGTACACTCGGCAGGCTTCTGCTCCAAAGTAAAGAGGTGGCTACGCTCCAAGCCCTTGCTTTTGAGTATTTGCTCCCACACATAGAATATCGTATGCACTGGGAAACCACAGCTCCCCGAGGCGGTATCAATCATTCGCTCGCTTGCCTTTGGGTTGAGCATCTTAACACACATATCGATGACATAGCGAGGGGTAAAGTACTGTCCTTTCTCTCCCTTACTACTCTTGTTGATGAGGTATTCAAAGGCTTCGTCTACGACATCGAGGTTTGAGTTGAAGAGCTTGACATCTTGCAGAGATGCCACACAGACCGAGAGGTGCGAGGGGGTGAGTAAGATTTTGGCATCCGTGCTGAATACGCCTTCCCATTTGCTACGAGCCTTATCGAAGAGGGCTTGAATGCGGTCTCGCAGTTCAGTTTCCGTATCGCCATAATTGCGAAACTCAAGGTTGCGGTCTTTATTGCGTCCGCTCTCCATTTCGTCAAAGAGCTTGGTGAAGATGAGCTTAAACACCTCCTCAAACACATCGACTCCAGCACCAGCCAAAACCTCGTCTTCCATCTCAAGGATAAGGTCTTTAAGCGACTTACGCTCACTGACGAGTTTATCCTTTGCGATAAGGTCGGCTATTGTCCAGCGTTCGCTAAGTATATCCGAGAGCCTTTGGTCGGCTCGAGGGATATTACTGATATCTTCAAAATAATTGGGGTCTTTGCGGTGGTAGTAGGAGATACTCTTACCATTGCTCCATACACCAATAGGTGCTCCTGTAGCATTGCAATAGCTCCTGAGCTGCTCCTTCCCATCTTTTAGCTTGGGCTTCTTTAGCTCGACAATGATATAGGGGCTTGTTGTCTGCTGCTTGTCAAAGATGACAATGTCGGCACGCTTCTTTTCTCGTCCAAAGGTTACCTCATACTCCAACTCCATGCGAGATACAGGATAACCCATATCTTCAGTAAGTATCAACAGATACAACTGGCGAACTACTTCTTCGGGGGTGAGCTTGATTTCCTTCTTACGAACGATGCAGGAGAGAGAGGGTATCAAACCCTTTTTCCCTTCTCGCAATACTATTTGAGACTCCAGCTTTGCAATCTTTTCGTCTGAGAAAAGACTGAGGTCGTACTCACTCCCTTTCGTTATATCTGTTAACTTCATATTTATTGTTTGTTCTTATTCGACACCAATAGCTCTCGTACATCAACATCCAAAATCTCTGCGATATGATACAGAGTAGGAATAGGGGGTTGCACCTTATTAGAGACATAGAGATTAACCATATTGAAACTTTTTCCTAAACGGACAGAGAGTTCTTTTTGGCTCATTCTCTTTATCTTCAGAGCTTCCTTTATCTTGTTCAACTGCATACTAACGAGAACTTCTTTGGTGCAAAATTACACAATCTCATTGTGAATTAAGAAGGAATGGACGATTATTTCTTTGATAAATCATATTTCTCTGTCAGCCTATCCATATCCTTGGCAATCTTGCTGTCAGTGATTTGAGCATAGATTTGTGTGCTTGTAATAGAGGCGTGTCCCATCATCTTGGCGATGCTCTCTATGGATATACCCGCCTCAAGCGTCAGCGTACCGAATGAATGCCGACCAACGTGAAAGGTAAGCCCTTGACGAATGCCACAAGCCAAACCTATCGCCTTGAGATGTACACCTATCTGTACTTGACTTAGTGTGGTCGCAAAAACAAGATTGTCTCCTTGCTCTCCTGCCTTTACTCGCTGTTGCGAGAGTATTTGCTCTGCTATCGGGTGCAGAGGTACAAGGCTCTCGACTTTCGTCTTTTTTCTCTGCGTACGAATATATGCTATTCCCTTATTGCTCTTTTGAATATCCGAATACTTCAGCTTCTTCACATCAGCGAAAGCCAATCCTGTAAACACTGAGAGCAGAAACATTCGCCTTACCAGTTCCGCCTGCTCATTGGAGAATGGCATCTTAAGCATCCGTGTAATATCTGCCTTGCCTAAGTATCTCGGTATACGCTCCACTTGCTCATATTTGGCATCCTCCAATGGATTGTAGCGAATGCTTTGCTGACTAACCGCCCGATACATCAGACGGCTCAACCAACAGAGGATTTTGTTGATACTTGAGGGGGCATAGCTCTTACCTTTCAAATATAGGCGATACCTATCAAAGAAATCCATTGAAATAACCGAAAGAGGAATGTCGCCCTTACCCTCTTCCTCTATAAATTTTTCGAGCTGTCTATGACTACTGCGATTGGCTAGATATGTCCCCTCTGTCTTCGTGCTTTGTACGATGTCTACCTCTTTGCGGCTAAGAGCGAGCAAAGTGGTTGCCCTCTCTCCCACGCCTTGCAGGTGATTTTTGAGAAGCTCAGCACTCACTGCTCCAAATTTGAATAGTAGCGTGCTGTAGCCTTGCTCTATTCTTTCACGGAATGCTTGCAAGCCTTCATTCTGTCTTTTATCGTTGGTCTGCTGTCGCTTGACGCTCCAATCCGAGGGAGAGGTACTCTCGCCAGTGGTCATCACAACATTAGAGCCATCTATCGTAATGCGACAGAGAATAGTTGTTGTGCCGTCAGCCTTGAGCTTATTCTTATTGATATAGAATAGGATGTTGAATGTACTACGCATAGATTTAGATGTTTAGGGTTAAGTCTGCCGTGAAAGAAAGGAAACGTCCAAACTCCTCGAATAGCTTGGTTGGAGTTACTTGGGCATATCGTTCTGTAGTCTGAATACTACTGTGCCCGAGCATCTTGCTGACCGTCTCTAATGGGACACCATTCTCCAGCGTGATGAGCGTAGCAAAGGTATGTCGACCAATATGTGCTGTTAGAGGAATACTTACCCCAGCTCTTAGTTGTAGGGCTTTCAGATGAATGCGATAAGCCTGATACGAAATTGCAGGTAGTAGTCTTTGTTCGTTAGTTTGGTGATACTGATTAAGAATTTCTTCAGCCTGTGGTAAGAGCTTAATACGGCAAAGCGTATCGGTCTTTTGTCGCCTAAACTTGAGCCACCTTGCCCCTGCATCGTCTTGCACAAGGTGTTCCTTCCGTAAGCTGACCATATCGCAAAAGGAAACCCCTGTGTAGCAGGTGAAGAGAAAGAGGTCGTGAGCCAGCTGAAGTTCAACCTCATATTCCTCGAAATGGATTTGCTGGATTTTATCTAACGAAGCCCTATCTAATGCCCTTGGTAGACGACTATCACCTCGTTCTATCTTGATGTGTTCAAAGAGGAAGCGGTCTGTTAGCCCTTCTCGAAAGGCTAAGCGACAAACCTTTTTCACCGCTAAGGCAATCTTGCGGTAATATCCCTGTGAATGGTTACATTCGCCCGTACTATAGACCTGCAATTGGTCTAAGAAGTCATCCGTAATTTGCCCAAAGCTAATGTCCTTACTATGGAAATAATGTAAGATAAAGGCTTGCAGATGAGTGCGGACAACTTGATAGGAAGAAAAGAAGCAGTCCGTTAGCTCTATGCCTACCTGCTGGCGTAAGTCCTCCAGCATTTGGTCGTAGCGTTGTAGAAAGGATGTCCTACTCTGCATCGAGCCTTGCACCTCCTCTTTGATGTCCGAGGCGGTAAAGTCCATGCCTCGCTCACTGAGCCGTTGATAGGCTTGCTGTATCAACACAAGGAGTTGCTCCAACTTGGCATTGGTTACAACTGCTTCACGGCTTTTGCCATTAAGTCGGCTTTCTCGTGTGTTCCATAGCTGGGGACGGCAAGACAGCTTCGTGCTGAATTGAGCCATCGTGCGGTTGTAGGTTATTCGCCCCATTATGGGAGCTTGTCCCGACTTGTCTAAACTACTCTTTTTAAGGTAGAGCAAAACCTTCATTTTGTCTTGTTGCATACGCTTCTATTTTTGTGGGCAAAGTTACCCAGTTTAGAAGCGTTCTTACATATGCAAAACACTGTTGTTCAGTGCATAAAAACCGAAGTAGAAACATCTGACAGCATAGAGGTAACTACCATTCATTACCTCCATCCTCTTCACTCTTGTTGAGCTAACGATTAGGTAACGGATATTCTGCCGAAATCCACGTTTTCTGCACTTTTACCACCTAAGCAGTTCGATGCAATTCACTTCCCTTCTCACACATTCTCAATCAATTACCACTCAACCACTCCTTTCAGCTCTTTCTCCAAATAGTTCCGCCTTTTTTCCCAAATTACCCCGCCTTTTGTTTTGAAAAATGTCCGTCTAATTTTTGAATTACCCCGCCTTTTTATTTTGCAACATTCCCTCAGCTGACGCATTCCCTTGGCATTCCACAGAATATACCGTCATATCGTTTTCCATACATTTCATCATCACAGGTAAAATATCCGCCAAATCATATAACCATACACTTATCTTCCACGACATACCAAATATAAATGTGTAAATGGATCACATGAAACAGAACAGATAAAAAATGGCAATAGGTAATAACCAATTGTGACTATCAGAATTGGCGGAACCCATAACGCATAATCAAAGAGGTAGATTCATGTGGTTGAACCCCTGCCAAGGGGCGGATTGGTCTAAGCCCGGGGTGAAATGGAGTCTCGCAAAGCGGGACGGAACATAACCCCGGGTCGTATGTAGTATCCATTTTGAGCTCCGGAGGTGCGGCACCCACCGCATTCTGCACCACCGAAACGTCGGAAACGATGAGCATGGTAAAGAGGGCAATGTGACATACAATCCGGTATACAAATTGCTACGAGATGCGGAATCCGTATCTCATAACATTAGGATGATAAATGGGACGAAACTTTCGCTCAGATTAGTTTGATCGTTGGGGAGGGGGAGTTTAACCTTGGAGCGATAGTACCCCCAACCATACCATGATTATCAAATGCTTCATCATTCTTTTGCCACCCCATTGCCATCATTAATTGGCTTTGGCGGCATGAACTTACTCTCATCAGGAGAGGCACAAAGGTTTCTGAACCCTTCAATAGACATATTTCTCTATATTTGTCCAAATACCAATTGGAGAAGTCCTAGAATATACCATATGAATATTGCGATCATTGGGACCGGCTACGTGGGATTGGTCTCGGGAGCATGTTTCGCCGAGATGGGAGTCCATGTGGTGTGTGTCGATGTAGATCATGCCAAGATTGAGGGTCTGAAGAGGGGTGTGATCCCTATTTATGAGCCCGGTCTGGAGGATTTGGTGCACAGAAACCTTGAAGAGGGGCGATTATCTTTCACGACTGACTTGGCAGAGTGCATCAATGAGGTGGAGGTCCTCTTCATCGCTGTAGGTACCCCTCCGGACAGTTCGGGGGCAGCAGATCTCTCTGCCGTCTTTGAGGTGGCTCATCAGATAGGGAGCCTGCTGACACGTCCGCTCCTGGTGGTGACCAAAAGTACCGTTCCCGTGGGCACCACCTATAAGGTGCGTGACATCATTCGGGAAGAGCTGCAACGCAGGGGGGTGGAGATCCCCTTCGACATAGCCTCCAATCCGGAATTTCTCAAAGAGGGTGCTGCCATCCAAGACTTCATGAGTCCGGATCGAGTGGTTGTCGGGACAGACTCCGATGAGGCTGAGAGATTGATCTCTAAGCTCTACCGCCCCTTCCTTATCAAGAACTTCAGGGTGCTTTTCATGAGTATTCCTTCGGCGGAGATCACCAAGTATGCCTCCAACGCCATGCTCGCGACACGGATAAGCTTCATGAACGAGCTGGCAAACCTCTGCGAGGCTGTGGATGCCAACATCAGTGATGTACGCAAAGGGATGGGCACAGATCGACGCATTGGGAATGCATTCCTATATGCCGGTTGTGGCTATGGCGGATCCTGCTTTCCGAAAGACGTGAAGGCATTAGTTCATACTGCTGAGGAGCACGATCTCCCCATGGAGGTGGTGAAGCATGTCGACCAAGTCAATGAACGGCAAAAGCTGATTCCCTACCATAAGCTGGTGAAGCATCTGGGCGAAGATCTCGAGGGAAAGACTGTGGCAGTGTGGGGGTTGGCATTCAAACCCGAGACAGATGACATGCGGGAGGCACCCTCGCTCAAGGTTATCGAGCACTTACTGGATGCCGGAGCATCGATCAGAGCCTACGATCCCGTTGCCATGGATATCGCACAGAAGACCCTTTCTCTGGAGATCCATTTTAGCAAGGATATCTACGATGCCGCCAAGGATGCGGATGCCGTGATCCTCCTCACGGAGTGGAAGCAGTTCCGAGTAGTAGACTGGCAAAGGATCCGAAAGGTGATGAGGGGGGACCTACTTATAGATGGTCGTAACATTTATTATCCTGCAGACCCTATAGATGCCGGACTCAAGTATGAAGGCATAGGAAGGTCTGCAGATTCAATACCTAAAACAATAGAGAAATGAGCGAAAGAGTGATCAAGAGTCTGCTGGACACAGACCTCTATAAGTTCACTACAGGATATGCATACTCCAAGCTTTTCCCTAGAGCTTATGGTCAATTTAAGTTCGTGGCTAGGGAAGAGTTGCAATATCCTGAAGGTTTTGTGGATCTGCTTAAGGGCGAGATCTTACGCATGACAGAGCTTGTATTGACGAAGGAGGAGGAGGAATTCCTCAAGAGAGAGGTTCCCTACCTGCCCCCAACCTATATAGACTTCCTGAAGGGTTACCGATTTGATCCCTCGGAAGTGGATATACGGATGGAGAATGGTCGCCTGGAGATCTCTGCTGAGGGACTTATCTACCGTATAACTCTTTGGGAGACACCGATCCTGGCAATGGTCTCTGAGCTATACTTCCGTGCTACCGGTCAACATCCCGACATGGACTATGTCGAACGTGCCGCCATAGAGAAGGGTAAGATGATGCGTGAGAATGATCTTCAAGTCTCTATCTTTGGGATGCGTAGGAGATTCAGTAGCGAGATCGAAGATATCGTCACAGGACTCCTGAAGCAACATGCAGGGAAGAGCCTCTTTGGCACCAGCAATATGTACTACGCCATGAAGCATGGTCTGAAGGTCTCCGGCACTCATCCACACGAATGGATACAATTCCACGGAGCAGTCTACGGCTATAAGATGGCTAACTATATGGGCATGGAGCATTGGATCGATGTTTACGATGGCGATCTGGGGACAGTCCTCACGGATACCTATACCACAGACATCTTCCTGCAGAATTTCAGTAAGAAGCATGCCATGCTCTTCTCCTCCGTTCGTCACGACAGTGGGGATCCTTTTGACTTTACGGACAAAGTGATCGCTCGCTACAAGGAGCTTAAGATCGATCCCATGCTAAAGTATATTGTATACTCGGATGGGCTGAATGTGGAGAAGGCTGTGGAGATTGCACAATATTGTGAGGGGAAAACTCGCGCCACTTTCGGTATAGGTACCAACCTCACCTGCGATGTAGGCAACAATGTAGAACCTCTAAATATCGTCATGAAACTCTTCAAGTGCAGACTCATCCCCACCCAGCCATGGCAATACTGCGTGAAGCTCTCCGATGTGGAGGGCAAACACATCGGAGATCCTGACGAAATCAGGCTGGCTCAAGAGACTCTTCACATTACCCACTGACGAATTATCACTCATATAAACCTTCTATATCCGGTTAGTAACTATGAAAGAAGAGAAGAAATCCCCTATTGACATTCCGGAAAACGCCTTCCGACCTCTAAAAGAGGGTGAGGAGTACATTCCTCCGGTACCCCCTTCCGTCCAAAGTCCCAAAGAAATCACGGCATGGTCTGTGGGTTGGGGGCTTGTGATGGCAGTAATCTTCAGTGCTGCGGCTGCCTACTTGGGACTCAAAGTGGGTCAAGTCTTCGAGGCTGCCATCCCTATAGCCATCATTGCTGTAGGTCTCTCCTCAGCCACGAAGCGCAAGAACAGCCTGCTAGAGAATGTCATCATCCAGTCTATCGGTGCATCCAGCGGTGTGATCGTAGCAGGAGCTATCTTCACGCTCCCTGCTATCTACATCCTTCAAGCGAAGTATCCGGAGATTTCTGTAGACTTCTTTCAAGTATTCATGAGTTCTTTGCTGGGAGGTATCTTAGGGATCTTGCTCCTTATCCCCTTCCGGAAGTATTTTGTCAAGGAGAAGCACGGAGAATTTCCCTTCCCTGAAGCCACCGCTACCACACAAGTTTTGGTCTCCGGAGAGAAGGGAGGGAACCAGGCTAAGCCTCTTGTCGCTGCCGGTCTCATAGGTGGTCTCTACGACTTTGCCGTCTCCACCTTCGGAGCCTGGCACGAAGTCTTCACCACACAAGTGATGCCGTGGGGGCAGGCTTTGGCGGACAAGACCAAACTTGTCTTCAAGATCAATACAGGTGCTGCTGTCCTGGGTCTGGGATATATCATAGGACTCAAGTATGCCTTCATCATCTGTGCGGGCTCCTTCCTAGTATGGTGGATCATCGTACCTCTCCTAGCTCTGATCTACCCGGATACTGTACTTACCTTTGGAGATCCGAATATCACCACTGCCGTTGGGGATATGTCTCCCGAAAAGATATTTACCACCTACGCTCGAGACATCGGCATCGGTGGTATCGCCATGGCAGGGGTGATCAGTATCATCAACAGTCGCAAGCTCATCTCCGGAGCGCTTAAGCTGGCAGGCAAGGAGCTTAAAGGCAATAAAGCAGCCCTCCAAGAGGAGCAAACCCTCCAGCGTACCCAAAAAGATCTACCGATGAAAGTCATTGCTTGGGGTGTACTCCTGACTCTCCTCATCACAGGTATCTTCTTCTACTTCGGGGTGGTTGATAATCTTGCCTTTGCCATAGTAGGATTGCTTCTTGTGGCGATAATCTCATTCCTCTTCACCACCGTGGCAGCCAATGCCATTGCCATTGTAGGCTCCAACCCTGTCTCCGGGATGACCCTCATGACGCTTATCATCTCCTCCATCATTCTGGTAGCTGTGGGGATGAAAGGCACAGCCGGAATCGTCTCCGCACTCATCATAGGAGGTGTGGTATGTACCGCTCTCTCCATGGCAGGGGGATTCATCACAGACCTTAAGGTAGGATACTGGCTGGGAAGTACTCCGCAAGTGCAGCAGCGCTGGAAGTTCCTCGCTACTCTTGTCTCCGCTGCTACGGTAGGCGGGGTGATCATCATCCTCAATAAGTCCTATGGATTCACCAGTGGTGCTCTGGCAGCTCCCCAAGCCAACGCCATGGCAGCCCTCATCGATCCCCTCATGTCAGGCACCTCAGCGAAGTGGGGTCTCTATGGTATCGGAGCCGCATTAGCTATCGTCCTCACGCTCCTCAAGGTTCCTGCACTACCCTTCTCTCTCGGAATGTTTATTCCCCTTGAGCTCAATACGCCACTTCTAGTGGGAGGGTTCATCAGCTGGTATGTCGGGACACGTAGCAAGAACGCTGAAGTCAATAAGGTTCGCCGAGATCGTGGCACTCTCCTAGCCTCCGGGTTTATTGCCGGTGGAGCTCTGATGGGGGTAGTCAGTGCCACACTCAGATACTTCAATGTGCATCCTGCCAGTGAATCCTGGGCAGCTCATCCAAGCTCATACATCCTCACAGTGGTTATGTATATCCTTATCGTATGCTATCTCACTATGGCTTCCAAGCGTGCTGCTAAGGATAGACTGGTAAGATAGTTTTCCCACTTACCCAAACGTCATATTACATATTGTCACATGAACGATACTAGCGGATATCTCCGTGAGATCGAGCAGGCTCTCTCTGAAGTAATTTCACCTCAGAGGGAGCCTCGCGGTCTCTACGAGCCCATCTCTTACGGGCTCTCCATGGGTGGCAAACGCGTTCGCCCCTTCTTGATGATGATGGTCTATGCTCTTTTTCGCCCTGATGGCGAGCATGAGAGGATCCTCCCGGCGGTCAGAGCCATCGAAGTTTTCCACAACTTTACGCTCCTCCATGACGATTTGATGGACAATGCTCCTGTGCGAAGGGGCAAGCCCACAGTGTACATGAAGTGGACGCCCAATACTGCTATACTCTCCGGGGATGCCATGCTGATAGAGGCATACCGACAGCTAATGGGACTCCCCGACAAGTATTTTAAAGTGGTGTACGGAGAATTCACCCGCATGGCACTGGAAGTCTGTGAAGGTCAGCAGCTGGACATGGAGTTTGAGCAGCGTGATGATGTATCTGAAGAGGAATATATCGAGATGGTACGTCTCAAGACTGCCTGTCTCATAGCCTCCTCCATGAAGATCGGAGCCCTGCTGGGTGGTGCTTCCGAAGCAGATATTGACCGCATCTACCGTGCAGGCATTTCTCTGGGTATCGCCTTCCAACTCGTGGACGACTACTTGGACGTATATGGGGAGGCAGATTTTGGGAAGAATCTTGGGGGCGACATTTTGGAGGAGAAGAAGACATGGCTCCTCATCCGCGCTCAACAAATCGCCGTGGAGCAGGGCAACACGGACTTTAAGGAGGCTTTAAGGGAGCAAAACCCCGAAACCAAGATTTCCAAAGTCACCGATATCTACAATCGGTATGAGGTGGGCTTGAAGCTAAATCAAGAAGTAGATCGACTCACCTCCAAAGCCAATTCTCTCCTCGAAAGCCTTAGTGTGAAGAGAGAGGTGGTGCAGCCCCTCATTCTCTTCGTCCGCGCCATGACACATCGGACGAAATGAATCACGCCACACCACCGATACTGGTGGATACCCATACCCATATATTCCTAGAGGAGTTTGATGAGGACATTGATGATCTCCTTCACAGGGCTCATCAGGCAGGGGTGGTGTACACTTTGCTGCCCAATCTGGACACATCTTCTTTGCCATCCCTCCTGAATTTCTGCGATAAGCGTACAGGGGAAGCCTTCCCTATGATCGGGCTTCACCCATCTTACGTCAAGGAGGATTACCGAGATCAGCTCTCCTCCCTGCAGTCCGCTCTCTCCCAATCACCGGAGCGTTTCATCGCAATAGGCGAGATAGGGCTGGACTACCACTGGAGTACGGACTTCAAAGCAGAGATGAATGATGCCCTCCGTACGCAGTTGCGCTGGGCTCTGGAGTATGACCTCCCCGTCTCCCTGCATGCTCGAGATGCCGTCCCGGATGTGATCAATGCTATTCGAGAGGTCGGGGAAGATAGACTCAGAGGTGTATTCCACAGTTTCACCGGAACAGAGGGCGAACTGCGGGAGATCATCGACACCCTTCCGCGCTTCTATGTCGGAGTCAATGGCGTCGTCACATTCAAGAACTCCCACCTCCCGGAGATATTCGAACGCCTGGCACCGCCGGAACGACTTCTGATCGAGACCGATGCACCCTACCTCGCACCCACTCCCAAGCGTGGCAAGCGCAACGAACCCTCTTACCTCACTTATATCCTCCACAAGCTCTCCGAGATCTATTTTCTCTCGATGGAGGAGATGGCTCAGACACTGCTGAGAAGTACGATGAATCTCTTCCACCTTCCATCCCCCGTCTCCACCCCGTAAGTTCTCTGCCACATATAAGGTCATCCCTAACCATTTGCAACGAACTCTTATCCGTTTCGCAACAGCTTCGTAATCTTAATTGGTTAAGTTCGTGCCGGAAATTGACCCGGGTTTGACCCGGCTTTTAGGGTCAACGAACTTGCTAACCAATAAAATATTTTGATATGAAACTGAACAGACTATGGATAAGTCTCGTCTCCCTGATGCTTACCTTCACGGGCGCTTTGGCACAGGAGGCTAAGTATGTATTCTTCTTCATCGGAGACGGTATGGGTACAGGACAGGTACTTACCACCGAGATGTATGGAGCAGAGATGGAGGGACGCATTGGTGTGAAGCCTCTCCTTTTCTCCCAATTTCCCCACGCTACAGTATGCACCACCTACTCCGATGACAGTGGCGTCACGGACTCTGCCGCCGCGGGAACTGCCCTAGCCACAGGCTCCAAGACCAAAAATGGTGCTCTGGGGGTGAAGAGCGATCTCACCACTCCCGTGAGCAGCCTTGCCGTGATGGCTCGCAACAAAGGGCGCAGAGTAGGCATCAGCACCAGTGTCAGCATTGATCACGCCACTCCCGCAGCCTTCTATGCCCATCGTGCCAAGAGGAGCTCATACTACCTCATCGGTAGAAACCTGGTGACCGCAGGGTTTGACTTCTACGCAGGGTCAGACTTTCTGGATCCCACCAATAAGAAGGAGACGAAGACTGAATCCGAAGATCTCTATACCCTAGTCCAAAAGGGTGGCATCACGTTAGCCAGAGGCTATGCGGACTACCGACAAAAGGCTCCCAATGCTCAGAAAATGTTGCTCTTACAGCCGGAGTCAGCTACAGATAAGTCCGCTCTCCCCTATGCCATAGATCGCAAAGAGGGCGATATGTCCTTGGCAGAGGTGACTCGTGCCGGCATAGACTTCCTTACCAAAGGGGAGGATAAGGGTTTCTTCCTGATGGTGGAGGGAGGCAAGATAGACTGGGCTTCTCACAGCAATGATGCTGCCACCGTGGTACATGAAGTGCTCGATCTGGAGAGTGCCATCAAGGTGGCGTATGACTTCTATCTACAGCATCCCGATGAGACCCTCATCGTACTCACCGCAGACCACGAGACCGGCGGCATGATTCCGGGTAAGGGTGCACCTCTCAACCTGAAGGCTTTGTCATCACAAAAGGTCAGTGAAAGCGGCATGACCCGCATAATCGCAGATCTTCGCAAGGCATCCGGAAACCATGTCTCTTGGGAAGAAGTTCAGAAGGCTCTGAAGGAGTGCTACGGTTTTGGGGATACCATCACACTGACCGATGAACAGGAAGCCCGTCTCAAGAAGGTATATGAAGAGACTTTTGGGAATACTCCTGCAACGCTCAAGGTGAGTGAATATCAGATGGACGAACGTTTGGCAGATGAAGCTACCGCCATCCTCAATGAGATCGCCTCCGTGAGCTGGGCAAGTGGGGGTCACTCTGCCAGCATGGTTCCCGTCTATGCCATAGGGGTGGGTTCCGAGCGCTTCAGTAAGGTGCTGGACAATACCGAGATACCCAAAAAGATCGCCGAAGCTGCAGGCTATATCCAGAATTAATGACTCATTGACATACAAATACTTGATTCTGCTCTAAAGTAGACAGGGTAATTCAAAAAAAGAGGGTGTGGCGAAAGTCGGTTCGTCACACCCTCGTGATTCGTGGTACTGTTACTGTCTTTATGGTAAGCCCAGATATTTGTAGATCAATTCCAACTGAAGAGGTGTGAGCTTACGCTGATTTTTTCGTAACCCCACCTTCTCTAATTCTGTGATCAGTGCCGGATAGAGGAAGATATCTTTCCTGAAATTCCGGGACGCCACCTTTGCTGTAACGTAAGGGTAATACTCTATTGCAATTTCCTTCATGGATACCACCCCTCTGCAGCGCCTTTTATCGCCTAGTTCCATACTGTTGTTCCATTCCATGGTTATTCTATTTATGGTATATGTAGATTTTCATAAGGCAAATATATCGCAAACATACCGAATACGATATAGTTTGATAAATCAATTATGCAAAGAATAGTCGTTATTCTATATCTTCTCAAACCCTCACCAAATCAAACACTGACTTATACTGAGTTTAGCATACTCTCATTATTACCCCGCCTTTTTGTCAAGAAAAAGGCGGGGTAATTTTGGAAAAAGTGCGGGGTAATTTTGGGATTACCCCGCCTTTTATTTTAGGGTGCTATAGATTTCCCCAAATTTCGGTCCGAGAGATTGGATAACGACAAACGATATACGAAGCCCCACACACTTATTTTTTGGTTGAAGACAAGTTGTTATCTCTCCTACGTGCGCGACGCCCACAAAGGAGTCGAATAAAAACTTTCGCAGGGACGAAAAGATTTGTACCTTTGCCAAACCTTAAGAAGGGGAGGTCGAGTAGCTCAGCTGGATAGAGCAACAGCCTTCTAAGCTGTGGGTCTTGGGTTCGAATCCCAACTCGATCACTTAAACCTCTCCCTCCGAGGAGAGTCCTAAGAACGTAATTACCTATTTAGCGAAATGGGGATGACCGGTTTTGACAGCATGTCGAGGTGGTCAGGAAGCACGTAGTGCGTGGGTGTTTGGCACTTTAATCCCAGATATCAGACTTATTTAAATGGCGAAAACAATTTTGCTCTCGCTGCTTGATTGAAGTACAGTAGATCCTAGCTTAATCGCCACAAGAGGTGGCGACGAGACATCACCCGGATACTCTTATCCCGAAGTGGTCCGAATCGGTGGTGCCGGTATATCGGGGTTGGCGAAGGAGTGTCTCGCTCCGGATGCGACATTTAGAGACTAAGCGCAGTATAAGTGGCTTTAGCTATATGCTGTCGCCGACAATTAAATAAAGCTAAACGTGTAGAAAGCTGATTAATTCCATGTTTGGACGAGGGTTCGAATCCCTCCATCTCCACTCTAGAGGGGTGCGGATAGCGAAAGCCATCCGCACCCCTTGATCTTTGCTCCCATTTACAGGATGGGAGCGTTATTTCGTAAATTTGGGGTGGTTATTATGCAACCCATTTTAGAAAGCTATTAGTAATCTATCGTATGCAACTAATCAAAAATATAATTTGGTGGATCTTTGGGGGCATTGAGACCGCCTTTGAATATGCCGTAAGCGGAGTCCTCTTGTGTATCACTATCGTGGGTATACCTTGGGGACTGCAATGCTTCAAATTGGCGATGCTTATGCTCCTTCCCTTTGGGTCGGAGATTTCGGAGAGTGAATCCTCTTCAGCTTGCCTGGGGTGTGTGGGCAATGCCTTATGGATACTGACAGGAGGATGGGTGATCGCTTTGACTCATGCACTCTTTGGAGTGCTTCTGTGCATTACTATCATAGGTATACCTTTCGGTCTGAAGCATTTTGAGTTTGCCAGATTGGCATTCATGCCATTTGGGACGGACATACATTTCGGCGATCGATGAAGATGGGTCCCATAGGAGTCTTTGACTCGGGAATGGGTGGACTGACGATACTGAAGCCCATCAGAGAAAAACTCCCGGACTTTGATGTGATATACTTGGGGGATAATGCAAGAGCTCCCTATGGCGCTCACTCCTTCGATACCATCTATAGATATACGAGGGAGTGTGTGTCCCATCTCTTTGGGATGGGTTGTCGCCTGGTCATCCTTGCGTGCAATACAGCATCGGCACGATCACTGAGAACCCTCCAGCAGCGTGATCTGAAGAATAGTGCTGATCCAAATCGACGAATCTTGGGGGTGATACGTCCCACGGTGGAGGCGATATCGCAATACACTCGCACAGGTAGTGTAGGGATCGTGGGAACCAAGGGGACGATACGCTCAGAGTCCTACCCCCTGGAGATTCGGCATCTGGATCCCTCACTCAAAGTATATCAGCAGGCATGCCCCATGTGGGTGCCTATAGTGGAGAGTGGCGAAGGGGTAGACAATCCCGGAACCCTCTACTTCCTGAGGAGGGACATGGAGTCTCTACTCGCCCAATCTGACGATATAGATACTGTGCTGCTGGGATGCACCCACTACCCTCTCCTGCTACCTCTCCTTGAAGGCATGGGGTTCGGGGGTATTCGGTGGCTCACGCAAGGGGATATCGTGGCAAAATCCCTCACCGAGTATCTCCGAAGACATCCCGAGATGGAGAAGTCTCTCTCCCGTGGTGGTGAACTTCGCCTCCTTACGACAGGTAATGGTGAGGACTTCGTGATGAGGGGAGGAGCTTTTCAGGAATACTATCCTGATGGGGTACAGGTGGAGGAGGTCACCGTGAGGCAGGGTCTCACTTTATAGCATTCAGTATCAATCCAATATCGTACTTAATCTCTGTTAATTTACTGTAAGGAAAAAGCCTTTAGTGTGATTGTTGCTCTAGAGAAAATCACTTTAAATAGCTGATGAATAACACTTTGACTGGTTTCTGACCATCGTTTCCCCTCCCAATTGATTCCTAGAGAAGCCTAAAGTCACTTTTGCAATGGAGAATTCTTTCTCTATCTTCGGCGAGAAGTGACTGACATAGTAGTTCGTCTTGTCGATAATAGTGCCTCAGAATAGGCTCCGGAGGAACCTTTGTGTTGGTCTACTTCTTCTCCAGAAACTAAACTATGTAAAGCTTTGGCGTATGCCACGCGCAGAACGCTGAGCAAATAGAGAGGAACCATTTTGAATTATGAACGAATGGCGTTAAAGACAATCCTATCTGCGTCCGGGAAACTCCTCTTGGTGAGCATGTTTTCGGCGGCATTTTATTCGTTAAATGCCCAGACCGTCACCCATAATAGTCCAGAATCGCAGCATGCCACAGAGGTCAAAGGCGACTCTCACGTGGTACTTAAATCCATCTTTCCCGAAGAGTCTGACAGCACACTGGTAGCCGACAATGTTCTCCTCAAGAACAAGAAAAGAGTAGAAACTCTCAATAAAGAGATCAATAAGAGTATCAAAGCGGAACTGAGTAAGGAAGAACTTATGTATCCTGCCATCGAACTCTATGGTGAAGACTCTTGGAATACCAATAGCATCAACCCCTTCGCCGGAAGTAAGGCGGTAGAAATCCCCGATACCTTCAGTATCGATTGTTCGCAATTCTCCCATCCTATGGGGGAAGTATGCAGGATCAATTCCAGATACGGCTACCGTCGGAGGTTCAGGCGCATGCATTATGGCATCGATCTGAAGCTCGCAGTGGGAGACACAGTACGTGCAGCCTTCGACGGGAAAGTACGGTTGACCGACTATGAGCGCCGTGGTTATGGCAACTATGTGGTGATGCGCCACCCCAATGGCTTGGAGACTCTCTACGGACACCTCTCCAAGTTTTTGGTTAAGCCGGACCAAATCGTCAAAGCAGGTGACCCTATTGCGCTTGGAGGCAATACCGGGCGATCCACGGGACCCCATCTTCACTTTGAGACACGCTTCATGGGTGTCGCCATCAACCCTGAAAAGATTATTGATTTCGTAGAAGGTATTCCTCTAAAGGAGCAGTATGTATTCTTGCGGCACAAGATGGGAGTCGGCAAAACTACGGTTACTTCCGGGAAGCGCACTCCACGCGTCGCTGCTGAGGGTGATGCCATCAAGACTCATAAGATACGTCGCGGGGATTCTCTCTCCAAGATTGCCTCAAAGTACGGAGTGAGTATCAACCAGCTCTGTAAGCTCAATGGCATCTCTCGACGTACCACTCTCAGAGTCGGACGCACACTGAGGGTCAGCTAAAACCTTCCTCACGGAAATCATATCCCCCTCATACTTTGTGACGAAACAATGAAAGACTACTGAAGCGTCTCGGTCTGCAGAGCGGATACGGGGCGCTTCAGTTCGTATGTATATGGATTACTATAGGACCCTCTCCCCCTCTCCCATCTTCCTAGTCGGTCTTCCCGGCGTAGGCAAGACCGTTGTGGGACGACGGTTGGCACGTCGACTGGGGAGAGAGTTTCTGGATACGGATGAGGAGATCACCACTCTCTACCACACCTCGATCTCTAAGATGTTTGAGACCTGTGGTGTAGAAAAGTTTCGCAAGCGGGAGCGTGCTACTCTCCTATCCCTCCTATGCAAATCCAATGTCGTGATCTCTACCGGCGGTGGGCTACCCATCCATGAGGATAATATGGATCTGATGCTGGTGAAAGGGACTGTAGTCTACCTGACATGCCCCCTTCGCACCCTATCTGAGCGGCTATATTGCGTGAAAGAGAGCAGACCTCTGGTGGCGCACCTGGACCTTGAGGGGATCTTCAGTTACCTCGAACGAACTCACTCCGAGCGGGATCCCTACTACTCCCGTGCACATTTCTCCATCGATACCTCGTATATGAAGAGTACCGAAGATGAAGAAAAAGTCGTTGGGGAGATATGTAATCTCCTACTCAGCCATTGATCACTTCAGCATGACCACCTCTATACAGCACAATCCTCCCTCCTATCGTCCCATTCTGCAGAGCGATCGTATGTACCTTAGGGTACTAGGCTGCGCATCTGCCAAACCCACCCTTGAACTATTCCCCACGGCGCAATCTCTACACCTGCGGGACAAGATCTTCCTTATCGACTGTGGTGAAGGAGCTCAGAGGCAGATGCTGAGATACCACGTCTCCTTTGCCAACCTTCACCGCATATTCCTGAGCCACTTGCACGGCGATCATTGCTTGGGACTGCCCGGGTTACTCTGCACTATGAGCCTCTACGGCTTCACTCATCCTGTCCATATATACGGACCCAAGGGGACAGCAAAGTTCGTACAGATGATCATTGATCTCTTCTGTACCGCTGACAGAGACCGCATTATCCCCCATGAAGTAGATCATACCACCTCCACACTCATCTATGAGGATCGCTCCCTGACGGTAGAGACCATCCCTCTCAAACATAGGGTACCTACTGTAGGCTACCTCTTCCGTGAGAAACCTCTTGCTCGTCACCTAGATCGTGCCAGCGCAGACTTCTATGAAGTACCGGTCTCTCACTTTGCGCGTATCAAGGCAGGCTCCGACTACACCAAGCCAAATGGAGAGGTCATTCCCAATGCCAGACTCACCAAGCCTGCTCGCCGCCCCTTCTCCTATGCCTTCTGCTCAGACACAGCGTATTCACCTTCCGTTGCCAAAATGGTTCACGGGGTGGATCTGCTCTATCACGAAGCCACCTTTAGCAGGGAGTTGCAAGAGAGGGCATCGGAGACCCTCCACTCTTCCTCAACGGATGCGGCTCGAGTTGCACACGAAGCAGAGGTGGGTCACCTCCTCATTGGTCACTACTCCGGCAGATATCTCACCCGGTCGGACAGATTCCTTCTCCTCGCAGAGAGTCGCGAGGTCTTTCCCCTCACCTTGGCTGCCGATGATGGTCTTCTGATCGACTTCAAAGAGCTTAGAGATCAGCTCACTCACCCTATTCACTCATTAGATTGATCCCATGGCACTTCCACCCTCATTTTGGCGTACCCTCAAGCGCATTCTTCTGGTCCTCATAGCTGTATCTCTCATAGCTGCGGTAGTCTGTTTGATTGCATTCACGGAAGTTCGCAGGACCTTCTTCGCTGCATGCTCCGGCATCATTGCGCTGAATCTCCTCCTGATCTACTTCTTCGTGCGCATCAATGACCGCAAAAGACCCGAGCAGGGCAACCCTCCAACCTTTGAACTCCACGATCACCGCAAAGAATAAAGTATCAGCATTTTAGTCTTAAAGACGTGTGAGGGTGAAAAATGGGTGTAATATCCCTGAATCTTAGCGTCAAAATGACGAACTTTGCAGAGAAGAGAGGGGGATAACCAAGAATTTTCCTTCTCCTTCTGTTCCACTGACATTCACATTACATTAATAGATTGACGAAATGAAAACTATCAGTCCCTTACAGAAGGCACGTGCCACTTATCAGCCCAAACTGCCAAGCGTACTGCGAGAGCATGTCCATGCGGTCTCCGGTGATGCCACCAAGTCTGTCGATGATATGGAAGAGATTCAAAAGCTCTTCCCCAATACGTACGGTCTGCCCCTCGTAACTTTCGAAAAGTCCGGAGAGCCTGATGCAAAAGAGCCCATCAATGTAGGAGTTATCCTCTCCGGTGGGCAAGCTCCAGGGGGTCACAACGTGATCGCCGGCCTATATGATGGGATCAAAAAGATACATCCCGACAGTCGGCTCTACGGCTTCCTGATGGGTCCCGGGGGATTTGTCGCTCATGACTACAAGGAGCTGACCGACGAGATCATTGATGAATATCGCAATACGGGAGGATTCGATATTATCGGATCCGGACGTACCAAGCTTGAGACGCGTGAACAGTTCGACAAAGGTCTGGAAATCCTTCGCAAACTCGATATCAAAGCGCTCGTGATCATCGGTGGCGACGACTCCAACACCAATGCATGTGTCCTCGCTGAGTACTACAAGGCTCACGATGCCGGCGTGCAAGTGATCGGCTGCCCCAAGACTATTGACGGAGACCTCAAGAATGATCAGATCGAAACCTCCTTCGGATTTGATACAGCCTGCAAGGTCTACTCTGAGGTGATCGGTAATATCCAACGTGACTGCAACTCCGCTCGCAAATATTGGCACTTCATCAAGCTTATGGGTCGCTCTGCTTCTCATATTGCTCTGGAGTGTGCTCTACAGGTTCAGCCCAATGTATGTATCATCTCTGAGGAAGTTGCTGAGAAGGAACAATCCCTTGAAGATATCGTCTCCTATATCGCTAATATTGTAGCGAAGCGTGCTGCGGATGGAAATAACTTCGGAACGGTCCTTATTCCGGAAGGTCTTATAGAATTCATTCCGGACATGAAGAAGCTCATTCAGGAGCTCAACGACTTCCTCGCCTCCCACGGAGATGAATTCAGTGCTACTCCTGAGGATCAGCAGAGGGACTATATCCTCTCTCATCTATCCGAGAAGAATGCTAAGATCTACAAGTCTCTGCCCTTGGCAGTAGCTCGCCAGCTCTCACTGGACCGCGACCCGCACGGCAATGTCCAGGTATCCCTCATCGAGACAGAGAAGCTTCTTTCGGAAATGGTAGGCGACAAGCTGGAAGAGATGGCTGCAGATGGTAAATACAATGGCAAGTATGCTGTGCAGCATCACTTCTTCGGTTATGAAGGAAGGTGCGCAGCTCCCTCCAATTACGATGCAGACTATTGCTACAGTCTCGGCTATACCGCCTCTGCACTCATAGCAGCCGGGAAGACAGGCTATATGAGTTCGGTTCGTAATACCACACGTCCTGCCTCAGAATGGGTTCCCGGAGGTATTCCTCTGACCATGATGATGAATATGGAACGCCGCCACGGTGAGATGAAGCCTGTGATCCGTAAGGCTCTCGTACGGCTGGATGGAAAGCCTTTCCAGGAGTTTGCTGCCAACCGTGAAGAGTGGGCTCGCACTACAAGCTACGTCTATCCGGGTCCCATACAGTACTTCGGACCTACCGAAGTATGTGACCAACCCACCAAGACCCTGCAGTTAGAACAGTCCAAATAAGGGTTTTCTGATAGATTTTGAGCTTTAGCTCACAAATAAGGAGGAGCAGTGCTACGGTTAGTACTGCTCCTCCTTTTCATATATGTAGTCTATCCTTTTCCTAATAGAGCAACCATCCGGCAATACCTGCTAGGACTATGAGCAGGATGGGATGAATCCATTTTTTGATCACCAGGACAAAAGTGACGGCAAAGAGCAAGAAACTCTTCCAGTCAATGAAGTTCTCAGAATTCATAAGCATGAGTGCCACTGCAGCAATCAAGCCTATAGCAGCAGGACGAATCCCGGAAAACACAGCGTCAACATGAGGATTGGACCGAAACCTAGCGAAAGATAGGGAGATAAGAAGGACCAATATGAATGAGGGGAGCATGACTGCAAAGGTCGCAAGCGCACTTCCCCATACGGATCCTGTGACCACATATCCGATATAGGTAGCACTATTGATGCCTATAGGTCCCGGAGTGAGCTGTGAGATGGCTACGATGTCGGTGAATTCCTGTGTAGAGAGCCATCCGTGTTTGGTCACTACCTCTTCCTGAATCAGGGAGAGCATGGCATATCCACCCCCGAAACCAAAGAGTCCGATCTTGATATAAACCCACAAGAGCTGAAGATAGATCATGCTTCATCCCCTCCTTTCTCCTCGGAATGCCTGACCTTGTCGATCGATTTATGCAGGTGCATAGTGTATAACCACCCCAAAGCTCCTGCCAAAATGATGACTATCACCGGAGAAATCCCCAGCCACCACACTGCCAGAGCCACCACCGCCGGTATCCAAAGGCTGCTATAGCCCAAATGAAGTGCCTTCCAAGTGGTGATCACAGGGGCAGCAATGAGTGCTACCACCGCAGGTCTCAGCCCCTTGAATACTCTGATGACATGCGGATTATCCCTGAAAGAGCTAAAGAACATAGCTATCATCAGGATAATGAGGAAGCTGGGAAGGATCGTAGCCAAGGCACAAGTGACTGCTCCGAGGTACTTCTTGATCCGATAACCTATGAAGATGGAGATATTTACGGCAAAGACTCCGGGGAGAGATTGCGCCACAGCAAACAGGTCGATGAACTCTTCGTCCGAGAGCCACCCCTTCCTTCCCACCACTTCGTCCCTAATCAAAGTGATCATAGCATATCCTCCCCCGAAAGTAAATCCTCCAATGAGGAAAAAGGAGCGGAACATCTGCCATAATTGTGCCATAATGAGAGTTTAAAGATTCTCGTCAGTCTCTGTCATAAGACCAACGAAAAGAGGGGATCATGCATACACGCACAACCCCCTCACGGTAGCTCATAGGGGAATCGAACCCCTCTTCCCAGAATGAAAATCTGGTGTCCTAGCCGATAGACGAATGAGCCAAATGATATTAATCACCCCGCCGTAGCAGGAAACTAGCCCTTGCTATCAGAGTGTGTTAGCGTACCTCGTGAGTTTGGACTTCAGATTTGCCGCCTTATTCTTGTGGATGCGACCCTTAGAAGCCATACGATCCAGCATGGAAGAGATCTCAGGGAGCTTCTTGATAGCCTCTTCCTTATCTGTCAGGGTACGGAAGTCTCGCACAGCATTGCGCATAGTCTTACCGTAGTACCTATTGCGCAGACGGCGAGTCTTGCTTTGTCTTATTCTTTTGAGTGCTGACTTATGATTTGCCATACTTACTTATATCGTTTCTTTATTCTTTTTCTACTTTGTAGCTCATAGGGGAATCGAACCCCTCTTCCCAGAATGAAAATCTGGTGTCCTAGCCGATAGACGAATGAGCCGTAAGCTACAGCACCTCTTGTCGTGTGCAATTGCGTCTGCAAAGATAGTTCAATTATCCCTTTTTCCAAACATTTAATTCACTTTCCTACCTCAATATCTTTGATTCGGGCGAGAGATGAATGAAATAAAAGAAGATGGGACTCCTCTATAGGCGCCCCATCTTCTATGCCTGAGATTAATCTGTGTAGACAATCTCACGTGCGATCTCAGATGCTTACTTACGGATACCCAGCTCTTTGATGATACTACGGTATCTTTCGATGTCCGTGCGGATCAGGTAGTCCAGCATCCTACGACGCTTACCTACCAGCATCTTCAGAGATCTTTCCGTGTTATAATCTTTTGGATTGGCCTTCAAATGTTCGGTCAAACGAGAAATACGGTATGAAAACAATGCAATTTGACTCTCAGGCGTGCCGGTGTCAGTGTTAGACTTTCCGTACTTCTCAAAGATTTCTTTCTTCTTCTCTGAATCTAGATACATGATTCGATCTTTGATGAATTAATAGAGTAATAAAATAAACGTGCTCCCTACTTTTCGGGTAAAGAGTGTGGCAAAGGTAGTGATTATCGGAGACTTAATCAATTACTTCCCCGAGATCCTTCCCGAGTATAGGCTGCCACAGCCTCCAGGAGGGTGGCTCCACTGGTCTGGGTGGTGAGTTCGGTACGTTGTCGAGCCGGCTTATGCCAGGAAGTTCCGATCAGCATATCATCCTTGTCCACCCCTTGTGTCCAATGGATTATCGCATTATGCAGCAAAAAGTCCTCAAAGGTAGACTTCACTTCGATTGGCAAGTCCTTTTCACCCAAAAGGATAGTGAAGTACCTAACGAAAATCCCTTTGAAGAGCCCCCCGTCTCCACCACCCTCGTCTCGCAGAATGCCCCATGCTGTATCTATCATACCGGGATCAGATATAGCAAAGTGAGCAGCTTGGATAGCATCATTCAGGAATCGGTCATCACCGGTCAGTCGGTAGAGCTCATGAGCAGCACCCACAAAGGTCCCTTGATTATAGGAGAGACTGAATCTATGCAGCTTATCTTCCCTCCCATTGTAGCTGTCATAGATCTTACCTGTCTGAGGCTCGTAGAGTACATCACGTTCCTAGGCGTATATCTTCTGAGCGGCTTTCAGATACTCCTCGTCTTTCGTTACACGATAGAGCCGAGCTCCCAATATCGCTGCCGGTCCATTGGAGCAGGCATTTTTGCTCCAGGGTCTATCCTTCTTCCACGCTATACCACCCCCACCATAATTATCATTCCATGCACTATATATAGAGCGCCACATCTTCCTAGCAGTATCCAGGTATGTCTCCTCACCTGTCACCTCATAGAGTCTCAGTATTGTGAGGGCATTCCACTCCATATCATCCACATAGACATTCTCAAAGGTCTCCCCATCATCCTACGCACCCCGACAAACCATTTTTGGAATAAGTCACTATACCCATTATCGCCACTCCTCAGATAGGCATCGATCACCACATCCATGGCGTGTGCCTGCGGCCAATATTGGGTTGCCAGGTTGGTACCATCATTGTCCGTCCGGAAATAGTGTTCCTCCTCATCCCAGTAGAGTCGAATAAGCGATTGCGTAACGCTATCGGCAGCGGCATTCCATTCTGTGGATGCTGACTGAGACCATGCCGAACCACTCGTCATAAATAGGAGGATGAATAACGCTTTATTGAATTGAATCATGGAGTGTATCATAGTGAACAATCATTTCCGGTATAAAAACGAAGCGACCTAACGAAACACCTCGTTAGGTCACCCCAAAAATGATACATAAAATAGAGTTGACCCATGAGGATTCGAACCTCAACAGACAGAACCAAAACCTGTAGTGCTACCATTACACCATGGGTCAATAAGCCTTATTCCGTGCCGCAAAGTTAATACATTTCATTCTTTCTACAAATGCCACATCTATTGAGTTCAAATGGCTATAGAAGCGTCTTGTAAACCTACGATTGCAACGGTTTCAGACAAAAAAGAGTGAGAGTCACCAAGACTCCCACCCCGCAACTATGAAAAACGTTTTGTTGTTTAAGCCTAGCGGCTGTGGTCCCACTTGGGCTTGAACCAAGGACTCCCTGATTATGAGTCAGGTGCTCTGACCAACTGAGCTATAGGACCTTCCAAACCGTGGAAAAGCTTCCCGATGTTTGAGTGTGCAATATTACGAACTATTTTGCACTTATGCAACCACCATCCCACCCTCCATTGCCTCATGTACGGCTACCGGCTAGTTCGCAAATTGATGTGATGGGCACCTGAATGGCCCGGAGAAGGAATAAGGTCAATCACTATGTCAACTCCTCAAAGATTATCCTTTTCCATCCTTCGTCAACCGCGAAATCCGTTGAAAAACAACTCATTTCCAGTCACCCATAACCAACTGATTACTAGCACCTTGAAGGTTGATGAAAATTACCCCGCCTTTTTGCCGAAAAAAAGGTGGGGTAATTCAAAAAAAACGTCCGACTAATTTTTGGATTACCCCGCCTTTTATTTTTGGTGCTTTATATTTGACCGAATTCGTCAAGGGATCAGCCATAACCTTGACTTAGAGAAAGGGTCAACCAACTCACCACTGGGTAAAAAAGGCTAACTTTGGCGGATAGATCTCGGTGCCATCAACTTACGATACCGAGAATACCATAATCAATAAGTGTATCCATCCACAAAATATCCACCCCTATGCTACTGAAGAAGTACAAGGCTTTGGATCGCATCATGAGTATTGCCGTCTTCTTGATCGCGACCTTAGTCTATCTGATCACCATGGGAAAGTCTGCCAGCGTGTGGGACTGTCCGGAATTCATCACCACTTTCCACAAGATGGAGGTGGGTCATCCCCCCGGAGCTCCGTTTTATATGCTGATCTACAACGTCTTCTCACACCTCTTCCCTTCAGGATCAGCGTATGTATCCTTGGCAGCGAATACATTAAGTGGCATCTTCAGCGGGCTCACAATACTCCTCCTCTTCCGCACTATCAGTCACCTGATCCGTCGCTCTTATGAGTTGGGGGTTGAGTGGAATAGAGATGATGCCATTCCCGGATCCGTGGCATATACCGCTCTCGGTGGAGCAATGGTAGGATCTCTCCTCTATGCCTTTACAGACACTTTCTGGTTCAGTGCTGTTGAGGCTGAGGTGTACTCCTTCTCCTCCTTCTTCACAGCGCTTGTCTTCTATCTGATGCTCAAGTGGGAGGAGACGGCTGATGACGCAGACTCCGATAAGTGGCTAATCGCCATAGCCTATCTCATGGGGCTGAGTGTGGGCGTTCACTTGCTCAATCTGCTGTGTATCCCGGCGATGACCTTGATATACTACTTCAAGCGGTATGAGAATCCAACATGGAAGGGTGGCATCGCCGCTGTGCTAATCTCCTTTGCACTCATAGCGATCATCATGTTCGGTATCGTGCAGGGAGTCCCGGAAGTTGCCGGATGGTTTGACCTCTTTGCTGTGAATACTCTGGGATTGCCCTTCAACACCGGGCTGGCGATCTATGTGGTCTTACTCTTGGCAGTCCTTACCTACACCTATTATTGTACTATACGGCGCCCTCTTCGTGCAGGAGCCTTGCGGATCTCATTCCTAGTCTCCGTCATTCTTATGGGTATCCCGTTCATGGGATCCGGCGTATGGATACCCATTCTCTTCATAGCCGCTTTGGCATTTTATCTCTATCGGTCATCTCGCCTTAAGGTTAGGACGATAAACCTCCTCACGCTCTCGATGTTTGTCTTCTTCATCGGTGTCTCTACATACGGAGTAATCCTCTTGAGGGCGAACTCAGATATTCCGATGAATCAAAATACTCCCTCGGATGTCTTTTCGCTTCGCTACTATCTCTCGCGAGATCAGTACGGGTCTACACCTCTTATATATGGTCCATCGTACGCATCCCTACCCTCCTATAATGCTGACGGAAGCGTGAAGCTGAAGTCTAAGACGGTCTGGAGCAGGGAGGAGAAGACTGATCCCAACCAAAAAGATCACTATAAGAGGGGCAAGTCTCAAGATATTGTCTATAGAAGTGACATGAACATGCTCTTCCCTAGAGTATACAGTAGCGCTCAGCCTCACTTTGCTGATGGCTACAAGTTTTGGGGAGATATTTCCGGCAAGCCTATGACCGTAGCTGATGGGAGGGAGAATAAGACGGTGACTGTACCCACCTTTGGAGAGAACCTCACATACTTCTTCTCCTATCAGGTGAACTATATGTACTGGCGCTACTTCCTCTGGAATTTCAGCGGCAGGCAAAATGATTTGCAGGGTCAAGGGGAGATCACTAAGGGCAACTGGATCAGCGGCATACCCTTTATAGATGCGATATTTCTAGGTCCTCAGAGTGATATGCCTGACTTCGTGACGCAGAACAAGGGCCACAATAAATACTATATGCTTCCCCTCATCCTAGGTATATTGGGGCTGGTAAGTCAGGTAACCGGAACACGCCGTAGCAAGCAGACCTTCTGGGTAGTGATGGCTCTCTTCTTCATGACCGGTTTGGCTATTGTTCTCTACCTCAACCAGACTCCTTCTCAGGTTAGAGAGCGTGACTATGCTTATGCGGGATCCTTCTACGCCTTCTCGATATGGATAGGATTTGCCGTTCCTGCGCTTTACCGCCTTATAGTGAAGGGCAATGATCATCGTAAGGCAGTATCTGTGGGGGTAACTGTAGCATGCCTTTGTGTGCCGCCCCTTGTCTTGGCAGAAAACTATGATGACCATAACAGGCATGGCAGACGTATAGCTTCTGACTTTGGGAATAACTATCTCGAATCCTGCGAACCCCATGGCGTCATCTTCTGCAATGGCGATAACGACACCTTCCCTCTCTGGTATGCTCAGGAGGTGGAAGGTGTACGCAAGGATCTGAGGGTCTGCAACACCTCCTATCTTCAGGCTGACTGGTATATCGAGCAGATGAAGAAGGACGCTTATGACTCTAAGGCACTGCCTATATCATGGGGACTTCGAGAGTATGGTGGGGATCGTCGTAGCATCGTGTATATCCTGCCTCTGCTCAAGGACACTGTGAATGTAAGGACGGCTCTGGCATATGCAGGATCCGATGACTCTGCCCATAAGCGTATCCCCGAGATAGCACAGGATGTAGACCATATCCCTACCGACAAGCTCAAGATACCCTACTCTCCAAGTGAACTGATCGCCAAGGGTACCCTCTACCCTGAGGACACCGCCTATATTGAGGATGACAATATGATCTTCGACTTTACCAAGAAAAGGTATCTCGGGAAGCAGGAATTGATCATCTTGGATATGCTCTCCAACAATAACTTTGAGCGTCCCTTCTACTACTGTCTGACGGTAGGCGAAAGTGAACGTCTGGGGATGACCAAAAACTTCCGTCAGACAGGTATAGCCTACAAGATTATGCCCTTCGTGACGGATGGTACTCCTGCCGTGGTGGATACGGAGCGTATGTACGACAATGTCATGAATAAGTACAGATGGGGTGGTGCCGATCGTCCCGGAACCTACATGGATGAGAATACCCGTCGTATGTGTGAGACCTACCGCAGCATGGTCTTCGCTCCTCTTGCCGATGCACTTTTGGCGAAAGGAGATAAGAAGAAGGCTCAAGAGGTACTGTCACTTGCCGCCAACGCTATTCGTAGCGATGTAGTACCTCACACCTTCTCCTCCATTCCTCTGACAGAATCCTACTATAAAGCAGGTATGAAGAGCGAAGCAGAAGGTATCTCTACAGAGATGATTGAGTCCTCTTTACGCTCCCTGAGATGGTTCTTCCGCCTGAAACCTGAACACTTCTTCTCCGTAATGAGGGAAGTAGAAGAGAACCTCATGGTCGTCAATGACATGATGGCACGGAGTGAAAAGCATGGAGGAAAGCTCAAAGAGAAGTATGGCGATGAGTACAATAAGTTTGAGCAGAGCTATCTCGCCATACGAGGTCAGCTTGACTCCCTAAAGGGCCGCTTTGGCACCAAGCCATAAATCATGCTCATAGAGCGTCCTCCTCTGCTATATCGCATCTGTTTTCCCGGAACTCTCTGGCGCATTCCTTCGCAGGATGGTCAGAAGAGAGTCTTCCTCACATTCGATGATGGACCTATTCCGGAAGTAACGCCCTGGGTCCTGGAGCTTCTGGAGCGTGAGGGTATCCATGCCACCTTCTTTTGCGTGGCTGACAACGTCCGTAAGCACCCCGATATCTACCGCATGGTGCTGGAGCATGGCCACAAGGTAGGCAACCATACATACCATCATCTTCAGGGAATACGCTGCCGTACTGCCACCTACCTTCGTGACAGTCTTGATGCTCACGAACTCATAGAATCCCCATATTTCCGTCCTCCTCATGGACATATGCGACTGAGACAATTGCTGAAGCTCCGCAAACACTTCCGCATCGTGATGTGGGATCTGGTCACTCGCGACTACAGCAAGTGGATGACCCCAGAGAAGACCTATGAGAATGTGGAAAAATATGTACGGGATGGTTCCATTATCGTATTCCATGACTCTCTAAAGGCTGAACGAAATATGAAGTATGCTCTCCCTAGAGCCATTGCTTACCTCAAAGCTCAAGGATACTCTTTCGAACTCCTGCCTTAACTTTTGAAACCCTCCGACATCAGGGTTCTCAGATTCACAATCTTCATTACATTCCCCTGAAGCCTGATACCGAAATCATACAGATAGAGTCTGCCATTCGGCGCATTGCTCAAGAGATGGAGATAGATCGCTTAGGATTTGTCTCACTGGATGAGCCCATAAGTCCCGATGCTCTCACCTACTATTATGAATGGCTTCGAGAGGGAAAGCACGCAGGGATGGACTATCTGGAGAGGTATCCGGAGATTCGGCGGGACCCCTCGCTCCTAATGGAGGGAGCCCGTTCAATCATCGTCTGTGCGGTGAGCTACTACCCTACAGAGCTGCAGCCTACCCATGCTCCTCAAGTCGCCAAATATGCCTACAGCAGAGACTATCATAAAGTACTTCCACAGCTACTGAAGAGATTCGCAGAAAGGATAAACGACGAAGTGACTCCCCACTCCTACAGAGTATGTACCGACACAGCCCCACTCTTCGAACGCTATTGGGCAAGACGATCCGGAGTAGGATTCATCGGCAGGAATCAGAACCTTATCATTCCCGGCATCGGGAGCTTCCTCTTCTTGGGAGAGATCCTTACCACCCTACCCCTGAAGAGTCCCAGAAAAGTTGCTTACCGAGGATGCGGTCCATGCCGGCGATGCATTGACAACTGCCCGACGGGAGCTCTCTCCGCAGAAGGTATGGATGCACGCCGATGCATCTCCTACCTCACCATCGAGCATCGAGATGAAATTCCGGAAGAACTTTCCTCCAAGTTTGGCACCCGATTCTTCGGTTGCGACACCTGCCAAGATGTATGCCCCTTCAATCATCGTCCCCGTCCCCAACGTCACTTCCCGCCACTCCCGCAGGTCCTTCACCTCTCCTCCGAAGAGCTTCGACACCTCACCGCACTTGTAGACAATGCCGAAACATCCACAACCCTGAACGAAAGCTATCTGGAACTCTTTGCCGGAACGCCCCTAACCCGATCCAAGCTCTCCGGCATACTCCGCAATGCCTTCATCTACCTCCGTAATAACCGCACAAAAATAAACTAGTGAGTTTACGATCATAAACTCATTAGTTTGCAATCATAAACTCATTAGCTTACAAACACAAACTAATTAGTTTATAACCACCCCCTAATTAGCAATAGGTTCCAAATCCAAGAACTTTGAAAGTCATCAAGGGAAGGCTTTTATTTAGCTAACTTTGCGGTGCATCACGAATATATACTGATGTCGTATCACAAGTAAGTGCGGATCAAGAAGCTATACATATATATACTCAAGACTTTTTTTCCTCTGCTGGCTGTCTCCTTTGCCATCTCGTGGTTTGTGGTATTGATGCAGTTGCTGTACAGATTTGTAGAAGATCTGGTAGGGAAGGGTATCGATGTCATCGTCTTCTGCAAGCTGATGTTCTTCGCAGCGATGTCACTGGTACCTCTGGCACTTATCTTGGCGATCTTGATAGCCTCTCTGATGACGTTTGGGAACCTCGGAGAGCGACTCGAACTCCTCGCCATGAAGTCTGCCGGTATCCCTCTCTATCGGATCATGAAGCCTATCTTCGTGGCAGTGGTGGGGCTGGCTGTGGGGCTCTTCATCTTTCAGAATGACTGGATGATCACGAGTCAGGTCAAGTTTTGGCAATACTACTTCTCTATCCGCAACAAGTCGCCGGAGCTCGCTATCCCCGAAGGAGTCTTCTACAGGGATATGCCGGGCTACAGCATATATGTGCAGAAGAAAGATCCCGATACCAAGCTCCTCCACAATGTCATGATCTACGATACTCAGGAGGGATTTGCCAATGCCTCAGTGATGGTGGCAGACTCGGGAAGGATCCTATCTACTTCAGATAATAGGATGCTGATCTTGCGGCTCTTCAATGGGGAGTCCTTCAAGAACCTTAAGCAGCAGAGCTATACCAACGTACAGGAGCTGATCCCCTACCTCCGTGAATCCTTTGACATGAAGGAGATCCACATCAAGTTCGACACCAACATGGACATGCTCGATGAGAGCATTCTTTCCTCGCAGTTTGTCGGGAAAAATATGGTTGAACTCAAGCATTACTCTGACTCACTTTCTTTGAGGGTCGACTCTGTCAAGTATCTCAATCAGAGGATGGTGCAGCGTACTTCGGACTGGCACCTGAGTACCCATGAGGAGGAGCAGAGCCCTGAGCAGGAGCGTACAGATGGATTGCGGCAGAGTGAAACATCTGCTCCGCCTTACGCCCCGGTGCAGACTTTGCGCTATCTGCCTAAGAATCCCGATGAAGGTGCCAACTTCTATGACCGGCTGGCAGGACTCTCTCCCGAGGAGCGTAGGGATATGTACCAGTCAACTATAGACCTGCTGGGGAGCAAGCAGTCGGACCTCTTCTTCAATCAGTCTACTCAGAGCGACATGCAGGACGTACTTCGCAAGAATCAGTTCGAGTGGCACCGCAAGATGACCTATCCTGTAGCTTGCATCATATTCTTCTTCATAGGCGCTCCTCTGGGTGCCATCATGCGGAAGGGTGGCATTGGGACTCCGATAGTGACTGCCGTACTCTTCTTCATCATCTATTATGTCTTGGAGACGACCGGGTGGAAGATGGCGAGTGACGGGAAGTGGGAAGTATGGCTTGGAATGTGGTTACCCTCCATAGTACTGGCTCCTGTCGGCTTATGGTTGAGCTGGGTGGCTACGAAGGACTCTACGAAGCTGAATATCGACACCTACATCAATCTCTTCAAGAAACTTCTGGGGACCGATACCACACGTAAGATTGAGTTTAGGGAGATCACCATGGGCGAGGCTAACTATGAAGGTGCCCTCCATAAGCTGGAGCGTATGGAGGAGAAGGCGCGTCAGCTCATCAATGTAGGAACCTTGTCGTACCCGAAGTTTTTCCTCAACGATAGCGATTACGGGATGCGTCGTAATCTCTTTGAGCTTGTGGAGGGGGTAGTACACGATCTCCAAGATTCCCGTGACTACCTTCTGGTGCATAAGCTTGGCAAACTTCCTTTCCTGAGAGATCTCTCTCGCACGATGCGGGCTAAGAAGCGGTGGCATAATGTAGCTTTGATGATCATCTTCCCTGTAGGTCTGGTCATCTATGCCCTCTATGCCTTGCGCAATAAGAGCTACCTTCGGGAGATGCGGGGGCTACTGATGACCTCAGGTGAGCTGCGTCTGCGAATCCATGAATTACAACAAAAACATAATACACTAGTAGATACTAAAGCACAATGAAAAGAGAACTCAACACCATTGACGAGGCTATAGAGGACTTTAAAGCCGGTAAGATCGTCATCGTTGTGGATGATGAGAATCGAGAAAATGAAGGGGACTTCATCATAGCAGCAGAGAAGGTGACCCCGGAGATCATCAACTTTATGATGCGCTACGGGCGTGGCGTGCTATGTGCCCCGCTATCCGAGGAGCGTGCGGAGGAGCTGGAGCTGGAGATGCAGGTGCAGCAGAATACTTCTTACTTCGACACCCCATTTACAGTTACCGTAGATGTCCTTGGAAGAGGTACGTCCACCGGCGTTTCGATGCATGACAGAGCACAGACGATCCTAGCACTTGCCGACCCGAATACTAAACCCACTGATCTGGCTCGACCGGGACATATCAATCCTCTGAGGGCTCGTTCCAAAGGAGTGTTGCGTCGTGCCGGTCATACTGAGGCTGCCGTGGATCTTGCCAAGCTCGCCGGGCTTCAGCCTGTAGCCTGCCTGATAGAGGTGATCAATGAGGATGGTACGATGGCAAGGCTCCCCCAACTCTTTGAGGTGGCTGACCGATTCGGACTGAAGATAGTCTCCATTGAAGATCTAATCAAGTATCGGGTCAAGAGAGAGTCCATCGTAACTATGGGTGAGGAGGCGCATCTTCCTACAGAGTATGGAGACTTCCGCATCATTCCCTTCGAACAGAAGAGCAACGGACTGGTACATGTGGCGCTGATCAAGGGCGATGTGACGACCCCGGAGCCGGTATTGCTTCGCGTGCACTCCTCTTGTGCTACCGGAGATATCTTCGGATCCAAGCGCTGCGAGTGCGGTGAGCAGCTGCACAAGGCGATGCAAATGATAGAGAAGGAGGGACGTGGTGCCATCATCTACCTCCGCCAGGAGGGCAGAGGAATAGGTCTGATGGAGAAGATCAAGGCTTACAGGCTTCAGGAAAACGGTCTTGACACGGTGGATGCCAATGTTCATTTGGGGCATTTGCCGGACGAGAGAGATTACGGAGTAGGGGCTGAGATCATCCGAAGTCTGGGTATTCATCAGATGAGACTCATGACCAATAATCCCGTCAAGCGGATCGGTCTTGAGGGATTTGGGCTCGAAATCGTGGAAAACATCCCTCTTGAAGTGACTCCCAACGAGTATAACCGTGAATATATGGAGACGAAGCGTGACCGTATGGGGCACAATCTCCACAAACTCTAACCCTTACTTATCATGACTATGCGTCATTTTCTTATATCTCTGGCGGCTTTCCTTCTCTTTCTCACGGCTTCAATGAGTTGCTCCTCCCGCCAAAGTGACTCCCAACTGCCCTCCTTACGACTCGGAGCCATGTCTTCCTTGGACTATATCCCCTATGTGGTGGCTCAGAAGGTGGGCATATACGACTCCTTAGGGCTGGATCTGGAGATCGTCAAGTTCTTCAGTGCCAACGATAGGGACGCAGCATTTAGGTCCGGACAGGTGGATGGTACCGTGATAGACTATACCGGAGCAGCCATTCAGCACGCCGCAGGGATGGATATTGCCCTGATTACACGGCACGACGGCTACTTTGAATTCATGGCTCAGCCTTCCATTCAGGGACTTGAGGAGCTCAAAGGCAAAAAGATTGGGGTCAGCCGCAATACTGTCATCGAGTATGCCACGGACAGAATGCTGGCATCCGTCGGGATTAAGCCTGAGGAGGTGCAGAAGATGGAGGTGAATAAGATCCCTTTACGTATGGAACTGATGATTGCCGGGGAGATGGATGCTTCCATCTTCCCCGACCCATTCATCTCCATGAGCCGTACTAAGGGCTTCAAGAGCCTTGCTTCTACGCACGAAATGGGGATCTACGTCACCGGAAGTGTCTTCTCTCGAAAATCTTTGGACGAGAAAAGAGCATCTGTTGAACTCCTTCTTCAGGGATACAACCTTGCTGTCGACTACATGAAGGCGCACCCGCGGAGCGAATGGCAGCAGATCCTTGTCGACGATGCCATGGTTCCTGAAGAGATGGCAGTGACCCTTCCCCTTCCGGATTACCGTCCTGCCACCACTCCCAGTCCACTTGATATTAAGGAGACCATCGCTTGGCTCCATCAAAAGGAGCTTGTACCTGATGAGTATGCCGGTGAAGGACTGGTAGATAGTAGCTTTCTTCCCTCAGCCAAGTAGCCTTTCATGAGTAGGATCTCGGTCCACAATCTCTCTGTGACATACCGTCACGGTGACGAAGCCACACCTGCGATCGAAAATATCTCCTTCGAGTTGGCTCAGGGAGAGGTCTTGGGTGTGGTTGGACCCTCCGGATGTGGCAAATCAACCATCCTTCATGTCCTCGCCGGGATCCTCACTTTCTACACCGGGAGCGTACAAATCGACGGACATAAGCCTGATCCCTCTCGAGACTCTATCGCCTATGTGCCACAGCATTATGCTCTATTGCCCTGGAAAAGGGTGAAGGACAATATCCTTCTCCCCTCCTATTTCGGACCCTCTCACCCCCATCATCCCGACCTCGACGTCATCATTGAAGCCCTTGAGCTGACCTCTTTTCTGCGTCGCTTCCCTGCCGAACTCTCGGGAGGGCAGCAGCAGAGGGTGGCATTGGCTCGTGCTTTCTACCAGGATCCTGATCTTCTTCTGCTGGACGAACCCTTTTCCGCTTTGGATGTTCGCACCGCTGAGCGCACTAGGTCCCTCTACGCCGACCTCCGAAGCCGTCGAAATCTCTCCACCATCCTCGTTAGTCACAATATGGACGAGATCATTGGCATGTGTGACCGCGTCCTGCTACTGGGAGGATCTCCGGGACGAATCCTTTCTGAGGGTCCTTTCACTTCGGCATCAAGCCTTCGAGACCGACTTACCCAAGCCGGAGATCTCCGATGAGACGCCTTCGCAGCATAGTCTATCGCCTTGTGGTAGGAGGATTGTTGCTCAACCTGCTCTGGCTGCTCGCCTCCATCTTCATTGATTCCCACGCACTGATCTCCCCTCTGCGAGTGTATGCAGGTCTGCCCAAGCTCCTTTCCGGAGAAATGCTGTCACACCTCTATGCCAGCCTCTACCGTCTTCTCTTAGGCATACCCCTCGCTTTGCTCCTAGGTACCGTGGTAGCATTTCTTATGTTTGGGCATCGACTCACCCATAGGTGGGTCAGCGCCTTCACCTACCTGGCATATCCCATCCCCAAGCTGGCACTCCTCCCCATAGTGATGCTTATCGCGGGGCTGGGAGATGCCGGCAAGGTCACCATGATTGTCCTCATCCTCCTCTTTCAGGTTATCGTCAATATGCGAGACAGCCTCTCCAAGATCCCACGAGAGAGCTTCTACATAGCCACCTCCCTTGGAGCCACGCGCCCACAATTGCTGAAGCATGTGCTCCTTCCTGCCACACTCCCGGACCTACTCAGCACTCTTCGCGTTGCCATAGGTACAGCCATTTCCGTTCTCTTCGTTACGGAGACCTACGGTACCGATCGCGGCATGGGCTTCTTCATTGTGGATGCCTGGATGCGTTTGGACTACCTTTCGATGTATGGAGGGATTGTCGTGCTCAGCATAGCCGGCTTCATCCTCTTTGTGCTGACCGATCTCTTGGAGGTCAGTCTTTCTCCTTGGCGTAACCTTGACGATACCTTGGACTGATACCGAACTCCCTTACGATAATATGAATCCAATCACATTTAACCCCTTAATAGATATTGTAAATGAAGAAAACGACATTTCTACTACTCACCACCCTATGCTTTGCAGGCACACTCTCTGCTCAGGTGCTGCAAAATCCCTGGAAAAAGGTCACCTTCCTGGGTTATGGACAAGCTGGATACTACTCTGTATTTAATCAAAATGGTCCCGATCAACACTCCTTTAAGCTCAATAAGTCAGAGCTATCCGTGCTGGGACAGATCGATGACCACTGGGACATGATGATGAGCTTCAATGTCTCAGGTCCCGCATTCGTCAAGGATCTATTCATGCGCTACACCGTCTCACCTGCCTTCTCGGTAAAGTTGGGACAGTTCAAGACCCTTTACGGATTGGAGAACAACATTGCCCCCTTCCTGAATCCCCTTATAGATGGAAGTTCAGCTCCCACACTCTACTTTGCAGGTATAGCCGGTGATCCTCACTACTCCGGCACTACCGGGCGCGAGATGGGCTTGCAGATCTCCGGAACGGTACTCGACAGTCTACTCACCTACAACATCGCAGTGATGAATGGGCAGGGAGTCAATAAACTCTCCCAGATCCGTCCCCGCATGTTCGGTGCATCATTGGATCTCATGCCCCTCGAGGAGCTCCGCATCCACTCCTCCTACATAGGCGGACGGCATGTGGCACTCGATGATCCCAAGCTGAGCTATGCACGCCACAGAGCAAGCATGGGCTTGGAACTGAAGGTGCCACGTATAACAGCTCGTGCCGAATATCTTTGGGGTAAAGATGCTGACAAAGTCAGCCGCGGAGGATACCTCCAGGGAGTCATCCCCCTGCAGCGTAGGTATGAAGTCGTCCTCCAAGGAGACTATCTCCACATCCCCCACTATGGAAATGATGCACTGAAGCTTGCCACTGCCACCCTGGGACTCCAGCACTGGTTCTCCGGACTCTGTCGCTGGCAGGTGGAGTATCAGTACAGAGCTCCCATAACCGATACCGGATTCTTGGGCTTCCGTGATCGGGGACACCGCCTCCAGACGCAGGTGCAGTTCCTCTTCTAGCGCCCAAATATCCTCATCTCCCACGGCGGGAGTTTTCACCAATAATATTGCGGTTGAAGCAAAAGCAACGATCTCTCGCTGCCAATGCTGCAACCGCATTTTATTAGCTTTGACCGTACCCAAATAATTACCCCCCCTTTTTCTGCAAAAATCAATCATTTAGGTTCAAATGATTGACGTTCAATAGCCTAATGAATTATGAAATACAATAGGTAGTGATTTAGCGACCTATCTTTAACAGTGATATATAACACTTTGCATAACTCGAATAACCAATTACGAACTCACCCCAATTCAGCTTGCGGAATCTAGGGAATATAATTTAGGAAGCTTACATCTGCCCCTTAAATCAATATGCCTCTCTGCACGCCGGTCTACTTTTCGTCACTCACTTCACGAGGTGATGTAAAAGTACGTTGTTCACGAACCAGTGCTCGGCTTGTCAGCGTGGAAGACTCAATGGCACGGAATGCAATATCTTTCACAGCCTCTTCCGAAGTAGCCACCTTCAAGCCCGCCTCCTTCTGCTGCCAAACGTTCCTTAAAGAGATCCTCCTCCTTTCGGCGTTTCTGATTGGTCGTATAAGTGTACTCCTCCTCTTCACGCTTACGCTTCAGAGCCTCGTCTGCCTTTTCCTGCTTCAGTGCGCTATTGTATTGTTCCTTCTCCCTTTTCCAAGTCTCTCGCGTCTCCTCTATCTCACGCTCCAGAGCTTCGCGCGTCTCTTCAAGCTCACGCTGTGCCAACTCTTTCTGCTTCTTTTGAGCCAGTATCAGCGTCGAAAGCGAATCGGCATTACTCTATATCGCATAGAGCTCCTCTATCCACTCCTCCTTTATCTTTATAGTTTCGTTCAGAGTAGTCAGTTTCTCAAGCCGCCCATTACTTCCTTCGCAAAGTGCTCCAGCTCTTCTCTGGAAGGAGTTCATTGTACGCCTCCAGCATCTCCTTCTTTGTATTGGACTTACTGATGACTTCTTTTTCCTCGCTCATGATATACTCTTTTCTATTGGGGTAAATAAATATTCATCCCACTGCCACCTCACACTCCACTCACAGATTGGCATGTATCCGTAGGCAGAGTCTTTGCCTAAGGTGCAACTTCTTAGGTGTTTTCGGAAGAATTCGTGAGAGGTATCGAACAGAGTCTTTCGCTATAAAAACAAACTAGTTAGTTTACGATGATAAACTAACTAGTTTCCATTCATAAACTAATTAGCTTACAAACGTAAACTAATTAGTTTATAATCACCCCCTCAGAAGGCTTTATTGATCGGCATTCCGGCTTGCTCTTCCGGCATAACCTTTCAGCTACCCAAAGCCACTCCGGCTCCGTCACCTATCCCTCCTCGGATCCCTGACGATCTCTATCACCCTCTCCAAATCCTCATGGGTCAAGAGTGGTCCGGAAGGTAGGCATAGCCCTTGATCGAAAAGATTCTCGGAGACAGTCCCACCATAATAGGGTGCATCCCGAAACACCGGCTGCATGTGCATGGGCTTCCAGAGGGGTCTGCTCTCAATATTGGCAGCCTCTAAGGCTAACCTAATATCTTCACGACTGAATCCGGCTTCCTCGGGATCAACAATGATGCAGGTCAACCAATGGTTACTATTGAAGTCGGATGAAGGATTCTGCTTGACAGTTACTCCCGTGACACCCTTTAGTGCTTCCGAATAATATCGTTGGTTGGCTCTTCTCTTCTCGATATGCTCATCGAGGACAAACATCTGACCACGACCTATCCCGGCACATATATTACTCATGCGATAGTTGTAGCCGATATACTCATGTTGGTAATGTGGTGCAGGTTCGCGAGCCTGAGTGGCAAAGAACATTGTGCGCTTCTTCTCCTGCTCCGTTTTGCAGACCAAAGCTCCGCCACCTGAAGTGGTGATCATCTTGTTCCCGTTGAAGCTCAGTGCTCCAAACTCTCCGAAAGTGCCACACTTGCGTCCCTTGTATTCTGAACCTAACGCTTCGGCAGCATCTTCCAAAATAGGGATCCCGAACTCCTCGGCAATGGCGGAGATCCTATCCATCTGTGCAGGCATGCCATACAAATGTACCGGAATGATAGCCTTTGGTTTCTTACCCGTCACTTTGATACGATCCTCTATAGCCTCTTTCAACTTTTCGGGATCCATATTCCAGGTCGAGGGTTCGCTATCAACAAAGACAGGCTTGCCACCCTGATAGGTGATGGGGTTGGCACTGGCAGAGAATGTAAAGCTCTGGCATATTACCTCGTCATCCCTACCTACACCAAGCTGCACCAAACCCAAGTGCAGAGCTGAGGTTCCCGAAGCTAACGCAGCCACATAATGCCTAGGCTCTCCCAGAAACTTCTCCAGATCCTCTTCAAAACCATCTACATTGGGTCCCAGAGGAACTACCCAATTGGTATCAAACGCCTCCTTAATGAAGCGCTCTTCCTGCCCGCCCATATGAGCAAGCGACATCCACATTCTTTGATTCATTGTTCTGTCTTTATTTCATTGATTACAGTATTCGTAGCTACATACTTTTGATTGGGGTGATTAACCATTTCGGGGTACAAATACCTCAGAATCCCCCTTTCTATCATGGACTTCAAATATCTGGTCCTGATGTAATTAGGAGTTCTTCGAAGCAAGCCGGCTAACTCATAGAGTGACATAGGCTTCTCTGCACAAAGTTCCAGGATAGCGCGCTCCATTGACTCTTTATTCGATACACGTCGACCAAGAAGGCTATTAGGATCTGGTTGACCTCCTGATATCGTCCCTGTACCTCTTCTATTCAAGTATTTATCATTATAGTTTGATGCATCCCCCATACTGATGGAGTTCACTTCCTTAGTGATAGAGTTCGCCTCCTTAGTGATGGAGTTCGCCACCTTAGTGATAGAGTTCGCCTCCTTAGTGATGGAGTTCGATTCCCTAGTGATGGAGTTCGCCTCCTTAGTGATGGAGTTCGATTCCTTTTTCCCTAAACTTGTATCCTCTGCATTAGAAATACGAAAGAAGTCTTCTGATGGCTTATAATACGCATCTTTAGTCTTGCCGACCTTTTTGATCAGTTCCTTCGTCGAAAGATCCTTAAGTTGACTACTCGCTTCACGATTAGAGGTATCAGTGAGCTGCCTATAGGACATATTATCAATCGCTCCCACCTCCCTAAGGAATACTAACCCCATCTTTTGACTATCTCTCAAGCTGTACCCTGCGAATAGAGTTAACCACTCTATATCCTCCTCTTGAAGGAAGTGATGAAGAAGAAACCTGATAGTAAAAGTATTCTTCTCTCTACTGCTCTCAAAAGTCGGGGGTGCCATATTAGCATCTCTAAGCAATGTCTGCATGGTCCTAAAGCCTGACCCCTTGGTCTCCGCAAGATTAGTCTCATGGAAAATCGTAGCAATATTGGGATTTCTGGCAACTGACCCCGGCAAACCGATATTCTCTTCAGGCTTCAAGGAATATCCGGCATTGATTATCTCAATACGGTTAGAGTACCTCAGGATCTGTATAGGCTGATGGACACGATAGGATCTATGCATCAGAGCATTTACCACAGCCTCACGAACTACCCTCTCAGGCAATGCCGTCTCACTCTTCGACTGCAGGCTCCCCTCTTCCAGACTGAAACTCTTGGGAAGATCATCAAAGATGGTTGCCACTATCCTATGAACGAGCTCAATGATAGGTCCTCTCATGTCCAAGGTTAGCACAAATCTCCGGTTAGGATCCTCTACCCACGTCTTCCCACTAAGACGAATATAATCAACACGCACCATGGGCATGAGACGGCGCAGACTCATTTTATTACCAAAGACTATTAGTCCGGTATACGTCAGCTTCCATTCGCCATGATCATTCTTCTTAATGCAATTCAATGCCTGAAGCAGATCACTGTCGTTGTAGCTCAACTCTTCAGCAAGAGGATTTGCTCTCTTACGTAAGGTTCTATAGAGTTCCAGCGCTTCCTGGTCTATATCATCTAACGAAGAATCATTGACGATTTCACTGTCCAAGCTGTATCCATCTTTATAGAATAGCTCAAGATCCTCCTCTGTGCATCTATGATCTGTTGTTCCTACTCTACGATAAGCACCGGATGGGAGCCCCTTATTTGAAAAATAGAGTGGTTTCTGACTTGCAGGCAACTCATTCACCCTTACTAGTATAAGGTTCTTTTGATTTACCCGCTCTACAGATATGGTAGGTCTTATAGGGATGTTGAATACATTAGCACATTGTGTGGATAGATCTTTCTGAAGCTTATCAGGATCATCCACTCCCACCACCTTGTAGCGACGAGAATCACAAGTCTCTGACTCCTCTATCCCTAACAAAATGAGTCCACCTCCCATTGACGGCTCATTGCTAAAGGCACAAACCGTCTCTAGGATAGATTTACCGATGCTTGATCCCCGCTTAACTTCTAACTGATTATCCTCATCAGAAGACTCCAGTAAACCGAGAATTTCATCAATCTCCAAGCTAAATTTACTGTCCATACTATGTTCAACCAACTCATTTTCAGGGAATGGCTTATAATAGAAGAAGATACCCTGTCCATGAAAGCTGTCAATAATATAGTGCCTCATCGCACCTAAGACATCATATCTGAATCTGCTCAAACAAAGATTGAGGACTACTATCACAAGTCAAGATCCCCACCCCGATCTAGTGAGCATTACGAATGTCTCTCCCCCTAGACAGCACCGAATACGATACAAGCCTATTACTGATCTTTACCTCACCATATTAGCTACACCTCACTCACCTTATCAATGTATCAAAAGCATACATTCACTACCCCAACGGATAGCCATTAAGAGGATTATATGAAATCTCTTACAAGAGACCTCACTGAGGCATAATGGAAAAGAAAATAGACGCCTATATAGACGAGTATTGGTATGGATGATGGACACCCGAAGAGATGTTTATAATGGGGGACGCCTTATAATTAAAGACAGTCTTGATGCTAAAGACAGCTTTGGAGCCCCCGATGTCTTATCTACTATAGTAGAAATTAAATTCACATAATAGACAATTGGTCTACTATAAGTGTGTCTAAAGGTAACGAATTTCTTATTTCTCAAGCGTCATCCGAACAGCTACCCTCAAGTATTTCCGGTATTGGCTATTCGGTTCAATTACGTAGTCAAACTACCTCTGAAGTCTATTTTACTACGAACAAAAACTCTGGTTCCATATTCAAAAAGACATTACTGAGAGATTGCTTTCTTCAAGTATTATCGGACAGTAAAGCAGTCTCCCAACTTTTAATCCTTGCCACCTTGTCTTCACCATTGGAATTAGAAGACGACAAATAGCAGGCGAGGTGTTCCTCGTTCACGTAGCTCAGAAATAATAATATACTCTTTGCCGTCACCACTTTCTCTTGTTTAGTGAAATACTGCTCAGTAGTATCCAGATTATAGACTCGTTCCTCCATATGACTTTCACTATTCAATATTAGCCGACACATAAAGCTTTCGTAATACTCTCGCATCTCTTTTGGGATAAATAATAGGTATCCTCCTTGAATTGTTATCTTCTTGGGCTCCTCAAACATAATTACCTTCTAATCAAATTGTGGATTTAAGTTCCATACACCATACTGGCACAGAGTTATCGATGCAAATATCGGATCGGCTGTTTATCCATATAGTGTAGTGGGGGTTGCTATTAACCCAATGTAATCCATGAGAATATGTCAGCGTATTTTTCAGTATTCCGGAGAACAAAGGGGTCGAAATAAATCACTTGAAAACGGTTTGGAGGATATAGCTGAGGTCTTTAGCGAAGGACCAATTATGTAGATAGTCGAGGTTGATGCCTACTTTGTCCGGGAAGATGACCTCGTCATTGTATTTCTGCGGGTCTGCCACAGTAGCCAGAAGCTCCTCCTCATTTCTGTACTTGAGCGAGGCAGGACCTGTGATACCGGGGCGCAACTTAAGGATTTCCCTGTCTTCTCCTGTCAACTTGTCTGCATAACCGGGGACATCAGGGCGGGGACCAACTAGGCTCATATCACCAATGAGGACATTCCAAAGCTCAGGCAGTTCATCCAGCTTATACTTTCTTAGCTTAGCTCCAAGCGGGGTGATTCGTGCTTCTCCGGCTACAGATACAGAGGAGCCAGCATGCCCTACAGTCATAGACCGAAACTTATACATAGTGAAGAGCTTGCCATATCTACCTACACGTCTCTGCTTAAAAATTACCGGACCTCTAGGCATCCTTATCCTAATGAGAATTGATATAATGAGTAAGAGCGGTGAAAGAACTACCAGCCCCACACCAGATGCCACCACATCAAACACTCTCTTCACCCACATAGTGATTACATTATCGTATGTATCTGTATGCCAAGCTAAGTAGCCTAGGGCTAGCATATCTAAAGAGGACATATCTACCCCAAGCATATAGATAATTGATTTTCGGAAGACCAAGTTGGCGAATAACTTTCTTTCTTGAAATATAATCTCCTTTACTTTTATCGTGACCAGCACGCCTCTTATAGAAGGCAGCCTCCACAGTCATATTGACCAATACTTTAGGAATGTTTGCAAATTGGCATCCGCTTTTAAATCCTTTGAGCCACATCAATGTGTCCTCATCCCTCAGGTTATCAGTAGGGTATAGCCCCGCTTTTTCGAAGTAACTCCTCCTAAACATTACTGTGGGGTGTGCGATACAATTCCGCTTACCCATAATTGACTTCATATCATTATGTTTCAATGGGTATTGTACCACTCTGATATCCCCATCACTCACCTCATTTATATAGCCACCAACAATATCAACATCTTGGTGGCTCTTCAAGAAAGCTACTTGTTCTTCAAAGCGATAAGGCAAGCACTCATCATCAGCGTCCATACGAGCTATGAACTCATAGCCCATTGGCAAGACATATTCCAGCAGTTGGTTGAGTGTCTTAGCCAATCCGATATTCTCTTCTCTTCTTAGGTATTCAAGCCGTGATTGGTCATGATAAGACATCAGTAGTGAATCAATCTCATCTGAAACCACGCCATCTGCCATCACGTATATATCTACATTATCAGAAATAGTTTGAGAAAATAAACTGTCTAGACATCGTCTGACTCCTTCATACCCATCATTTTTGTAGACGGACATTATAACACAAGTCCAGTTCTTAGTCCTCATTTGAAGTACTGAATCATATCTTGAATACTATGGATAACCGATCTCGTTCTTTGGTAAACAAACAATGTAACCACATTAATAATCTCCCTTTTTAAAGTCATCTGTTGCTACAAGACCTATGTCCTTTACTTTCTGATTCTTTCCCGTTATTACCACTTGTCGGCGTATCCACAGAGATGCAGAAATGCTTTTACCTTGACATTGGATATAAGCTTCCTGAAGGGGTAAAGACATTTTGAGACAACCCGATACCCAAAAGGCATATAAAGTTGCACTCGGCAGTAAGCTTTCTTAAAACCGAACTTCTCAATAAGGAAGTCTTGGACATTTGAATGCTCTGTCAGAGACCTAGCTCCCGCATTAATTAGCTCAAAGCCTCTTTCCCCAAGGAGATTTCCTACGATAGTATCGTTGAGCCCATAAGTAGGGTTGTGTTTTGTGTATTTGTAGCTTAGCCACTCAGCATCCATCTCTGCATAACCAGACTTTGTGATTCTCAAAATCTCCACCATCGCAAGTTTGTCATCTTCTATATGGAAGCCGCCCCACCATTCTTTTCCTGCTTTTATAGAGGTTGTTACCATCATCTTAAAGCTGCCCAGGGTCATAACATCAGTTACTCCAAGCCTTTGATTCGCCTCTAAATATACACGATATACGTCATCCAATATCTCAAGTGGATTAATCCTGGTATATCTATACTCTTTCAGGGAGCGCCTAATTTGCTTTCTAATCTTTGGTGAATAATCCTCTACTGTATAGGGTCTCTTTCTAACAACATACCAAAACGAGGTCTTCTCATTAGAATCATAGTCGTAAGGATTTAGTAGAAAAAGTGCATTAGAGTTCTTTAGAAGATATTTCATCTCCTCTTTAGAGAGCTTTCTAGTATCAAGGAGATTGCCCCGGTAGAAAAGGCATCGCTTATATGTCTCGAACACCATATTATCTACCCTTTTTTCAACCCCATTATCTGGACAAGTGTCCGAATGAATCATAATGTACCTCTTTAGAAAACTTGTTCGACGTATTTTGGCAACGGGTCTAAAACCAAGTTTAATATTCGTTCTTTTTGAAAGCAGATTAACATCATCTATTATTGCGTATATCGTACGACCCGGATACTCTGCCAGAACGTACTTTGTCAATATTGTGTAATAGCCACAACCGCGATACGCTTCAGTTGTCTTACCTGGTCCACTATGAAGGTCTCCCTTGGACATAAAAGGGAATTGGTAGATTTTACCTATCATATGCTTATAGCACACAACCTGTCCTTCTTTATTAACTAGCTCATATCTCCTCAATGCTCTCGTCTTGTTAAAAAATGCCAAGGTCTGCCACACAAAATCATGCAATGTGCCAAAAGGTCGATGTACTCTCACCTCCATGCCTGCGGGCAATAGCGGACGTTCGATGACAGTAGGGACTTGCATACAATATAGAGTAGTGCCGTTTTTTTGCCTATTGTCGCAACTTATAATGGGAATATCATGCATACTTTTTCAGTTTGTTGTTTAGTACCAGTCTATATATGGCATAGGACATTACACCCAGTGTACAACTAGATATAGTGTACATCCATCCACACTCTTGAATGCTATCTGCGAAGAAGATTCCTAGCAAATAGACACTGAGCCATACGATGACGATAAGTAAAGTATAGGGTTTATTTGATAGAGCATCCAAAGGATTGCGTAAGGAGAGGAAGAAACTCCGTGGAAGTATCGATAATGAGACAATCACTACTAGAGGAGCACCCTCAAGAAATGACTTGCTGAAAAGAAGTGTAAGAAGAAACTGAGGCATGCTACTTAATAGTGCTATAGATAGCAATGCTACGCCTAAGAAAAGCAAAAGCGTTTTGTTGATCAACTTATTGATATCTCTATACTGCTTATTGGCAGCCAACATACTTACTCTCTGCAGGAACACCCCTCCAGAGAATGCGAATATAGGTGTCACCATCAGCTGTATTGAAAGGGCAGCAGAATAGAGACCCACGCCATGCTGATTGAACTTGTTCAATATAATCATAAGAGGGATGTAATCTGCTAAAAGGGTCACTACATCAGTACCACCTCTTGGCAAGCCATATAATAGAAGCTTGACAGAGATTTTCAATTTAAATGACAAAGGTCGACTACAGAAAGTTTCTAAGTGAATGTATTTTGCCAAAACCCCAAAAGAAACCACAAAGAGCATAATACTCCATATGTTGAGAAGCCTACTGATACTTTGGTTCATCAAGAACACGCCGACAATTAGTAGTAATTGCGACACTATCTGGAAAACATTATAGCTGTTGAAATCCCCTTTTCCTTGATAGAAGCTCACAACAATTCCATTGAAAGAGAGGGCTATGGCATATATGAAAGCTGCAAATAATAGCTCGCAGCTAAATAAGCTACCCAACAACAACCTTCCCCAGAATGACGGGGCTATAATTAGGAGAAGGAGCATGATAACCATACTAAGGCTCAATAACAATAGCGTAATAGGGAGCAGTGCTTGAGCAATACTATTCCTCCCTTTAGCCAAGTAGAAAGAGAGGTATCGCGGCAAGGCTGTCCCCATACCCATCAGTATTATCGGGCTGATGAGTACGCCACTTCTTCTGGAGATATTGTATTCTGCAAATCCTTCAACACCCAAGAAGTTGCTCACAATTTTGTTGAGAGCAAATGCAACAAGCATAACCGCAACCTGAGCACTCAGAGATAATAGCACATCTTTTTTTAGCCCCTTATCAATCATCGCAGAGACTCCGCATTGTCCAAAAAAAGCATAGTACTATCAAAAAAAAGAGTGGGCAGAGAGTAAATAAATACAAGGAATAGAGACACCAACTCTTTCTGTTTAACACCCATAGATATCACCTTAGCTGTAAAAAGTAGCATAATAGCTAGAATCTCCATTGAAAATCTCTCTACTGCAATAGTGCCAGATGTGATGAAAATGATTAGCTCTAACGCCAATAAAACTTTTGTAACCGTTCTGACCGAATCCTCCACCTTTAGTGATGCTGTATGCTTCGAAAGGAATGCTAAAACAAACCCAAAGAAGAGGACAAGCAATAAGTATGCGACACTAAGATCAAGTCCAGTACCAGCGACACGACTATAGAAGCCTTTTGAATAAGAAAAAAGAGCAGCAGCAACCAGATAGGTGGGGGTTATCCAAACTCTTGGCTTCCCTTCGTAGTATAGCAAAAATGGAATGATTGCAAACAGTGCTATGGAGTTGTGATACAAGCATGCGATCCCAAACCACAGAAAAGCCCACCATTTCCTTTTTTCAAATGCACAAGTGCATGATGTGAGCAATAGTATGACTGCGCCATACTGACGATAGATATTTTGCATTCCCAAGACCCCAATAAACGATACGAGGAATAACCCTAAAACATAAGAGGGGATATCAAGTTTTCTAAGGATCCATTCCAGAAGACACACTAACAAAATGTCCACGAAGATGAAAACAATCTGCGTGGAGCCAAATAGCAGGTATAAAAGCTTAAGTGGTATCCAAAATGCGAAGCACCCTAGATAATATGGAGAAACGATCATATCCTTTAGAGGTAAGTTCTCGAATGTCTCTTCATAAACTATCATATCCGCCATATTATAGCTGCGAATGGAAATAACGTATGCAATAATGGCTACAGATAATAGACTTATTAATCCACAATGCTTGTAAAGTTTGCTCCTTTGAAGCAGTGCATAAAGAATAGTCACAAAAAACAATATACAATATAAAACAAGCTCCATTGCAGTTAAATCATTCCTCAAATTCTGCTGTTAGACAGAGGTCTTCTCCATCATCATTATAACATTACGTACTTGCACCCCAATTAGTAGACATTTGCAACTATTGACAGCCTTGGTTAAGCACCTAAAAGTAAAGGCGAACACCGACACCTTAGAGTTCTCCTCTCACACATTACATCCACATTTCATATTAGATACCAATTCTCTCTCCCCTACTTAGTCGACGAGCTGGGCAACGGAGGTGTAGCCGTAGACATCGGGGGTGCCGTATTTGTAGGAGGAGTCGGGCGTCCTTGGGATGAGGTTGCCTTCTTCGTCCATGAGTTTGTCGTTGAGGAGCTTTTCAGCCCAGCGTAGGATCTTGTCGATCACCGGGGTCTCGATGTTGAGATCTTGGGCGAACCACTTGGCGATCATCATTCCGTAGTAGACATCGTCCATGAAGAAGCGGTAGGTGGGGTTGATTTGGTTGATCCCATCCTTCTTGATGGTCGGCGTGAGGATATCGGCGAGGGGTACGAGCTCCTCAAAGGAGTTGGATATAAGATCCAGCTTCCCCGGCACCTTATCAATTACCTCATCATTTTCGTTACGGATTTCTGTCACAATCTCCTTCGACCAGAGTTCAGGCTTGCTGGTATACAGCATGATACTGTTTTCGTCCTTAGTGAGGAAGGAGATCAAGCTATAAGCGGAATTTCCACCGCCTACGATCAAAATGTTGCTCATAGGTTCTTTCTTTTTGATGTTAATGATGTTAATAATGAGTCCGCAGATCCGGAAACGATCAGGAACACCAAAGAGTCAGCAAGGAGGTGAGACGAATCTCTCCCTCCGCCATAAGAGATAAAAGGTGGCAAAGCGATGAAAAACTTGGGAACTGCGTGCAAAGTCAATCTGTTCATCTTACCTAATCTTTCCTTGCTACCTTAAATGTAACCATTCTTATCGACATGAAGTATATTATCTTCCATAACGTGACACCATCCACTAAGCAAAATGCAATGCAATTAAGTCACAAATAGTAACCAACTTCGAAATAGGAAGATTCTTACTTTTAGGGTTTGGATACTTCTGGCTTACGTACCGCTTAGATTTTTCAACTAAATTATTATTCATGAGCACATAGCATGTATCCATAGCGCTATTGCAAACATTCATTTCATCCAGCGACAATAGTAGCTGCTTACTATGATTAAATTTAGAGAAGATGTCATCGATCTGTTTTTTGAAATTACTGGTTCCAATTCTGCCTATGTTGAACTTCATCTCTACCGATTGAAATCTTGGATTTTTGGAAGTAGCCTTGTCAACTACGACATATACCATGTCAACGCTTGGTATATATTCTAGACACTTATCTCGGCAATAATTATTGGAAAACGCATCCATATCAAGCACAGTCTCATTGTAGTCGATATTATCCGAACCACCCTCTTTCTTCACGAGAGTAGAAAGAGTAGAAACACTTATGGCTTCAGCTTGGACTGAAGAGATCAATTTATTGGTCTCTTTATAATCATACCTGACTTCAGAAAAAATACCCCTATCCTGAGCTTTAATTCTCACCATTCCCATAAAGTCTGTACTTCTTATCTATAGCCACATTGAATTCTTTAAAAATAGGCTCAATATCTGAGCACCGCTTGAATGTAGCTTTACTATCACCCTCCAGCCTCTGTCCCAGATAAAATTTTACAGGTTCAGAAGTCATCTTCTCATCACTAAGAATCTCCAGCGTTTCAACGAAGTCCGGTGAATGACTAGCAATTAGAAATTTAACGCCCAGAACTCTGTTTAATATTGCTACAAGCTTGGCATATTCCACAATCCATTGAGGGTGAAGATGTACTTCAGGCTCATCTATAATCAGCAGCGTATGCTCATTCAGCAAGCCTCTTTCGAGCAATAAATATAAAATACTGAAGCTCTTTACTCCGGTCGCCGCCTCTTTTAGCGAGAATGTCTCACCACTTTGGGAATCCGTGAACTGAAATTTACTAGAACTCCTAAATCTCATCGCCTCCTTTTTCAGAGATGGAAATCCTCCTATGATAGAAACAAAAGATCTACGTATAGGACTAATAAGTTGCATTGGCTCACTGTCGATCTGGGGCATCAAATAAAGAGAATCTAAGAGATTATCCCAGTGTCGTGGCGCAAATCTCAATTCCCCTGAATTTAGAACCATAGGCGTGTCAACATAGTATACTTGGTCGATACTAGTGGCAATACCTAAATCATTTAAATCGTGGGATACAATGAAATTATCATTATTGCCTTCAGCGTATACTTCCTTTACCTGGAAATCAAGTTTTTCCGGATCATCTAAAAATCCAAATTCAGCATGAATTAAATATTCAAAAGGATCCCTGCTCCTATCATTTAGATCTGACTGGAACCTTTCCATGATTTGACTTGCCCTTTTGGGCATATTTGAGAACTCGCTCCAAAAGACCTCGGAGGTATCAATCGGACGTCTCAAGTATTTAGACAGCCTAGATCTATCTAACGGGCTAGGTTTACAGTTATCAAAATATCCCACTATATACTTAAAGTCTGACTCATACTTAGCCAAGTCAAACTTACTAAAGTCTGAAAGGCTCAGATCTTGAATCATGCCCCGTACTTGGGTCTCATTGTTTGATTGAGCACACCTTCGAAAGAGACTCTCAAAAATAGCACTGGTTATCAGAGTCAAACTCCCTATTTCCAGATTATAATCAGGTCTGATGAGCTCTTCATAACGGTTGGAATAGTAAAGTGTGTAGTAGAGGAGTCGGGATATGGTACTCTTTCCGGATGCATTGACACCGGTGACCACAGTGATGCCACCGATATCGATCTTCGCGTGCCGGATGGCATGGAAATCGTTGATCTCAATGCTAAGGTTAGGCTTACTTGCTGAATTAACTTTCGATCTCACCATTCAAATCTTCAGTACAAACTATACCACAGTAAGTGTTCTATTGGAAGCACTTTCTCTCGAGCTGTAAATATAGTGAATTCATGCTTGCTGAGGATTGTCCAGGAGGGTGAAGCGCGAGTTGGCGGACTTGTACTCCGGCACGAGGTGCTTAAGTCTCTTTACTGCCTCCATGGGGTCATTCTTACGAGCCATCATGCACAGCTCCATATATTCCGGTGAGATCTCCTCATAGTTTACGGCACGTACCACTGCTATGCGTACTTTGGGTATGTCAGTCTTGATGGTATTCTCGTCGTCTGCCAAGACCTCTTCGTAGAGCTTTTCACCGGGTCTCAGTCCGGTGAATTCAATCTTGATATCTCTATCCGGTACCAGACCGGCAAGCTTTATCATACGGCGTGCCAAGTCCACGATCTTGTGCTTATCCCCCATATCGAAGACGAAGATCTGCGTCTCCGTCCCCAGCGAAGAGGCTTCAAGCACTAGGCTACATGCTTCGGGGATACTCATGAAGTATCTAACGATCTCAGGGTCTGTTATTGTCACGGGACCACCTTTCTCTATCTGATCCCTGAAGATGTGGATCACCGAACCCTGGCTTCCCAGCACGTTACCGAAGCGGGTGGTGATGAACTTTGTCTTGCCCTGCATCCTACCCTCCTTGATGGCGGTTCCAAGACTCTGGACATACATCTCCGCTGCACGCTTGCAGGCACCCATGACATTGGTGGGATTCACCGCCTTGTCGGTGGAGATCATCACCATCTTCTCTGCATTGTACCTCACACAGGCATCTGCCACGTTTTTGGTTCCCTCGACATTCACACAGATAGACTCGCAAGGGTTCTCCTCCATGAGCGGCACATGCTTGTAGGCAGCCGCATGAAGGACTATTTGAGGGGTAAAACGAGCAAATACATTATCTACTCTATCCCTGCTGCGTACATCAGCTATGATAGGCTCGAAATCAAGGTTGGGAAACTTTTCAGCGAGCTTCAGCCTAAGGTTGTGGAGTGGTGACTCTGCATTGTCCATCAATACCAGCTTACTCACACCATACTCAGCGATCTGCATCACCAGTTCGGACCCTATCGATCCTGCTGCACCGGTCACTAGGACACACTTTCCCTCATACTCTGCCTTGACACTTGCTTTATCGTGTGTGATCACCTCTCGCATCAGGAGATCCTCGATCTTCACCTCTCGCACACTTTCAGAGACCACCCCTGCCGGATCCGACTCTTTGATCTCGGGAGCCAAGAAGGTGCTCAACCCTATGGCAGCGCATTCGGCTATGAAGGATTCACGTTCACGCAGAAAGTCCTGCTTGGCAGGGAATACCACCCCTTCAATATTGTATTTCCGGACCAACTGAATGAAGCTGTTCGGTGAGCCGATGTGGAAGATGGGCTTATCCTTAAGCTGGTACTTCGCTTCAGCCTTGTCACGTGCACAGAAGCCTACCACCTCGAATCTACGACTGTCCATGAGGAGCTCTGCCACGGCAGCACTTTCGTGATGCACCCCATAGATAAGGATTCTCTTCCTCACCACGGGCTTATCACCCATGTCGGAGGATATCCATTTTGCCACCTTAATCATCGTCCATCGAAAGAATCCGATGATAAAAAAGAAGAATATGAGGAATAGTATAGAGAGCAGAAGACCACCTCTCACCTCCGTGGTGAAGGTTTCTCCTTGCAGTACGGCTACGAGGGCAAGAAATGCCGCAAAAAGGATTGCATTCACAGCCGCCATCAGTAGGAGTTTGAAGCTCTTACCCATTGCAGCATAGCGAAAGATCTGCTTGTAAGACTTGAAGAGGATGGAGGCGAGGAGAGTCGACAGGAGAGCCAAGCCACATACCAGCCATGTGGAGTACCACAGAACCTGTATGGAGCCAAGGATATACCGCGAGAGCAGATCTGCAAGGAAAGCTGCCACCACCCCGATGATCACATCTAAAAGGAGTATCACCCTACGGTTAATAAAGCCCGAACGGTAAAGCCGCCTAAGTGTTTCTTTTATCATTGTTCAAATGTCTACAATAGCATTCACAACCCCCATTCCGCCGAATATTGAAGAGTTATGCCGAACTCCGGGCACTGTGAACTGTCACCCATCACTTTTGGGAGCGAGCAGAGACGAACCTCTATTCGCCACAGTTTTCGAAGTGCAAATTTATCACCTGCGAATCTAGCTAAAAAATCGATACCGCCAAGCACTTTCTTAAAAATACCCCCCCCTGTGCAAATTTATGTTTATAAAACATCAAGTAGCACGAATTTTCACGGCGAGAAGAAGTATCAAACAATTGAAGAGGGTTATAAATGGGTTTTGAGCAGGGTAAAGAATATGAAAATCCGAGACCAACCCCACGATTTTAACGCAAAAGTAAATGAATTATTTGGGTTGGCAGGTCATTTGATATACATCTTGATGATCGATTATAACCTCTTCAAATAATTACCCCGCCTTTTTCTCCCAAAAATGTCCGAGTAATTTTTGGATTACCCCCACCTTTTTCCGAACAAAAGGCGGGGTAATTTAGGGCGACATTTAACATCCCTCCAAACCCGCTTCGGAAGCGGGTTTGGAGATCACGCACAATGTGTAGCATTTTGTTCAATAAACGGAGGTATGACATCCCCATATAAAAATTCATTCGAGGACAAATCCGATGCATTAATCGTTTCTGGGGGTGCCGCCCCGCCGGGGCTCAGATTGTGTGGTGGTGCTGTACCCGGGGTTCCCGGAATGTCGAACGTTGTCACGTCCGTCCATTCCTTCACCCCGGGCTTAGACCGGTTCACCCGCTCCGCGGGTTCCACCACCGAATAACGATGCGCGCATAGCGGAATGTGGAAAATGGGAATGTGGAATGGTGAAATGTGGGAAATGGGAATGTGGAATGGTGAAATGTGGGAAATGGGAACGTGGAATGGTGAAATGTGGGAAATGGGAACGTGGAATGGTGAAATGTGGGAAATG